>JMSU01000007.1_pt1 | contig 185114 bp, 171 predicted proteins | sample 179011 | NCBI WGS metagenome assembly JMSU01 (sample SAMN02769580, study PRJNA246767) | bioreactor metagenome | isolation source: Culture-1 Bioreactor ArsB derived from microbial biomass from the upper 2 cm... | place: Germany: Bremen | collected day 87 after inoculation
ACGAGATATGGATAACTGGTTTGATTAATTCCGATATATTTTGTAAGCAAAAATACTATTTCTCACTATGTAATTTCCTCAAATACACATCATCCTACTATATTTCCTATAAATTTTATTTTATATATTGTCCTATTGACTTAATTAAATTAAGTTATTTATGTAATTTACCTTATATGGTATATTATAGCATATTAAGAATTTTATTAATATTATTCAATATTATTTACTTTCTGTAAATTTATTTTGTTATTTCAAAATTTTGTATAGGTAAAGCTAAAAAAAATAGCTCTTGATTAAATTTTCTAATACAAAATTTAATCAAGAGCTATAGTTATAGATATTCAGTAAAGACTTTAATTTCTACTAATTACATAAATATATAAATTACTTGAGCAAATTGCATAATTACCATCCTAAAAAACTTACTACTATATGTAGTCTTAAATCCTCCAGAGCTATACCACATTTATTATGCAATTTCCTCACTTAAATAAAACATCATAATTATATTTTTTGCCTACCATCCTCTATAATGAATGTCTATGTTTCCATCTTGAAGCCTCTTTGAAATTATTTTTTTCACAATCCCTTTGAAAATTTCCCTAGTTCCAGGAATAACTAAGGTAAAACCTAATATATCTGTTATAATCCCCGGAGTAAGCAATAAAGCACCTCCAACTAGAACACATAGTCCATTTAATAGTTGATCTCCAGGCATTCTACCTTCATTCATTTCCATTCTTATTTGAGTAATTATCAGCCTACCTTGACTTTTGGCGAGGTAAGCACCAACGATTCCCGTTACAAGTACTAGTCCAACAGTTAACCATATACTCGTTATCTTTGATAATTCAAGCAGTAATAATAACTCTACTACAGGTGTTATTGTAAAAAGTAAAATCAATCTAAATAACATTTTCATTTCTCCTTATATATAGAGCTCCTAGTGAAACTTAATCTATACATATCAAAATATCCGATGATTCTGGTGATTTTTGATGTGTATAATTTGATGTGTATAAATTAAAGTTTTCACTGGAATCTCTATAGTCCTTTTTCATATTTTATATTATTTTCATACTATTTTAAAGGTTTTTTTAACTGTGCAGGCCCATGATTCTAAAGAGAACCCCTATCCACAATGATCATGGCAAGAGTTCTCTTAAGCTTTTCTATTTTTCATTTATATTATTATTTATTGTACTCCATATGTCTTCGGTCTCAAAGCCTCTTCTCCAGGCTGCTACTCCTGCGAGGTTGAATTTATTAACTAAGTTTGTCTTTAGTTTTATAGACTTTGCATCTTCAAACCATATTTTACGAACCTTGTTACTTTCTACATATGATATATAATATTGTCCTGCCTTTTCATCCCATACCTTAGTTATATCATCTCTTTCAAATATTTTTTTAGCTGTTCTCATAGATATTGCCTTTGATTTTACATTTACCTTATCGGGATCTTTATTTGAAGGTGTTTCTGTCCAAATCCTAGTATAAAAAGGCACTCCAAGTAAAAGCTTTTCTGCCGGAACCTCTTCTAATATTCTTTCAATACCTCTTTCAACCCATCCAATTGAAGCAACTGAACCACTTTTAGGACTTGAAGCCCAATGTTCATCATAGGTCATAACAGCCATATAATCTACTACTTCACCTAGGGCCCCTCTATCATAAAATCTTGACCAGTTGTCACTTCCACCCTTTACTGTTACATCAATGGACACTACTAATCCATTTTCATGGAAGATTGGAGTCAGTTCCCTTACAAATAGTACAAGTAGTTCCTTATTTTTCAAGTATACATTTTCAAAATCTATATTTATTCCATCCATATTATTCTCTTTTATAAGCTTCAACAAATTATTTATAGTTTTCTCCCTTGCCACAGAATCGTTTAAAAATTTGTCCGTCAATTTAGGATCAAAGGAGTTCGTAAATAATGCCCATACTTTATAGCCTCTTTTTTTCGCCCAGTTAATATAGCTCTTACTGACATTGTTCTTTATATTTCCTGAAGGACTTGTAAGTCTTATCCATGTGGGTGATATTACATTTAATCCATTCATTTCTTTTATTGTTTTAGTATCTGGATTTCTTGAATATACAGTTTCCCATGCAAGTAATATCTTATCCTTCTGCGGCTGCCAAATCGAACTACTTATTTCCTTTTCAATTCCTTCAACTTCTTTGAAATTTTTAAGTCTACTTTTTTTGATAAAGGCCTCAGAACCATAATTCGTTAAGACCTTTAACCATCCATTGTCTTCTCCGACTATTTTTATACTATCTTCTCTACCTAGTACCCCTACAATTTCTGCCCACATGCTCTTATCTTTTTTTAATATGATCTTACTATGAACTGCTTCACCTACTATTTCACTGTCATATAGACTTCTGATAATTATCCTATCATTGTCTTCTAGTACCACCGTTTCGACATTTAAATAATCTTCAATTTGAGTAATTGGTATTAGGGGGTTTTCTCCACTCATAATCATTGGCTTTATATAATCCACTTCATTATTATTTATCTTTACCTTGGAAGTTTTCCCATAAAATCTTATGACCTCATCTAGAGTTGTTATTATAGCAATCTTATCCTCTGGGTCAAAATATGCTTTTGTATTGAGCTGCTTAGATAGTATATCTAGGGAAATATAAATGGTATCTTCTTTATCAATAATAAACGCATTCTCATCATTACTGTATTCAATAACGGAACTTGGCTTCTTTAATATTAATCTTTGGCCTATGTTCATGCTTAAAGCAGGCTCTGTAGGTAGTTCAGATGCATATACAATAAACATGAATGTAATTAAACTAATTATTATAAATACTATTATAGATCTGTCATTCTTCTTCAAACATTATCCCCCTTCTCATAAAGCGTAAATACTATACACTATGCCAACAAAAGCTTAAATATATCTCCTCTTTTATTTTAATATCAAATTGAGCCTCCATCAATGTTAAATTTTTTCCAAAATTCGACATAAGAAAGACTACCCTAAACCATCAGAGTAGTCTTCTATTCAATAAACCTAAAATATTTTGGTGGAATCACCTCTTATCTAACTTTCATAATATATATGTAACTCTTTAAAACCACAAGCTTTTGTAGAAATCATATCCTTTTAACTTCTGTCTTACAATTCCTTAAAACTTAAGCCTTTGGTGGAATCATCTCCTTTTACTTCTGTTTGTACAATTCCTTAAACTCTAAGTCTTTGGTGGAATCATCTCCTTATTAGTTCTGTCTGTACAATTCCTTAAACTTTAAGCCTTTGGTGGAATCATCTCCTTTTCTTCTGTCTGTACAATTCCTTTAACTTTAGTTTTTGGTGAAACCATCTCCTTTGTTAGTTATATTATATATATACCGTCTAATTTTTTTTATAAACACTTTTTTTTACTTTTTTGAAAAAAAACATTTTTCTGAAAATAATCTATATAGAACTTATTTATAAATCTACAGTTTGATTTTTTAAATAGCCATCGTTTTAAAGATATTCAAGGAATCAAAATGAAAAAGATTTATTGCAATTTCTATAGCTAATTTATTTTATTAGTATTATTTAGTAAATCTAAGTACAAAGTCAACCAATTCATCGTAATCCATTTCATCAAGTGTTTCCTTTAAATTCACAAATTGACTGCACTTGGTACACTCATCACTTTGACTATTTATGCTATGTTCAATAGAGTTCGATAGCAACTGCTTAATCTTATCTTCAACAACAATCCCACACGCCTTTTTCATAGCAGCTTGTATCGCCATCATCTGAACTAGTATATCAGCTTCGTTCTTATCTTCTTCGATCATCTTTGTAACACCACTAACATGTCCATTGATTCTTTTAAGTCTGTTGATTAACTTCTTTTTCTCTGATATCATTCCTTCACCTCTTTTATAATCTTTCCCTCCACCCCCTTACATCTTGTCCTATATACAAGCTTTTAACAGGATAGGCAGGCCTTAATACACATTCCGCACCGTTTGCCTCCTAATACGGTTTTTTGATAGTAGCTGCAGCGTTGTTTTTCAATAGTATAGCCAATTTCAGGGGAAAACTCGCCTTCCCACTTACCTAGTGCCTTTGCTGGACATACTGAAATACATTTTCCACAATGGTCACAAGGATTATTAGATAGTAATTCATCATAAACATCAAAAGCAGCTTCAGTGATGACTGTAACTAATCTAACTGATGATTTATACTTTGGAGTTACCAGCAGTTCATTTAGTCCAAATTTTCCTAATCCACAGGCAACGGCAGCATGTTTATGAGAAATGTCAGCTTTTATAGTAACAGCACTTGCTAAATCCGGCGTAAAACCTATACTTTCATATCCTTTATCTTCTATGTAGCGAGTAACCTGTTGTGCTAAACGATATAGATGCGTATTTCCATAAGTAAATTCTACCATATATTCATCTCTAGTTTTAGGTAATCTCTTTATAGCTCCATTATTCAATCTAAAGGCAAGTGAAATTATGCTTTTACAATTTTCAAGATAGTCATAGGGTCTATGCCTTGCTGGTGCTGATTCAAACCTTGATTCTGGTGCAATTCCTACAAGATCAGCTCCAATAGATTTTGCAAATTCTTTTAACTCTGTACTTTTTAACATATCTTTTCCCCCTTTTCTTCATATGCCCCCAGGGGCATTTTATTTATATATCATTATATATTAAAATTTATATAAAATCCATATATTTGTATAAGTTGTTTTATCTGAATTTATAAGATATTCAAATTTATCATAATGATCTAAATCGTAAAATGTTCAATCATACCCCCAGGGGTATAATGTTTTATAGATTCATTTTATGAAATTTCACAAAATTACTTTATACAAGCGACTTTATTCTATATATTGCATAGTATGGAATAGATGAAGTATACGTTGTTTTTATTTTCACTAGATAGACAATTTCCACTTATTGCAAAGGAGGCTATTAATGTTGTTTAATAATCACTACTCATATATAGAAAATGATGTTCCTGTTATCTTCATACCTGGTTTATTTGGATCAATGAGTAACGAAATTATACCAGGCACCGGAGAGTGGAGCTTTGGTATAGCAAAGCTTGTTTATGATCCCTTTATAGAGATACTACTTAAAATGGGATATACATTAAACAAAGACTTGTTTATATCCTTTTATGATTGGAGAAAGAGCTGTGAATATTCAGCTAGAAAATATCTCTTAGAAACCATTGACCATGTAAAAGAAAAACAAGATCAGACAGGGTCAATCTTATATGTCATAGTATGGGCGGTCTTGTTGCTAGGGCATATATTCAAAGTGATTTTTATGATTATGATGTTGATAAGATGATTATCATCGCTACACCAAACGCAGGGTCGCCTGCAAATTATAGCTATTGGGAAGGGGGAGAACTCCCTGGAAGCCAAAGCCTCGGATTAAATTTTGTTAGACTCTATATGGATGAGCATATGTGGATTACTGGTGAGATTTATAAGGACAATAAGATGGAAGGTATTCATACTCAATTTGAAGGTCTATATGATATATTACCGTCCTCTCAATATGGAGATTATTTATTTTACAAAGAATTTGATGGAGCCATGGCACTTGAACCTTACAGTAGCATGAATTGTAAGAATGAATTTTTAGATGAATTGAATGAAAATATGAATCTAATAGAGAAAAGAGATATAGACGTCACTATAATCGCTGGAATTGGAGAAAAAACTATGAACTTTTTACATGTGGTTCCTTCGGAATCAGAGGATATGTGGTCTGATGGAAAGGTGGTAGGCTTTAACCAATCCACCGATGGTGATGGTAATGCTATGTTAAATAGTGTTTTTTCTCTGGAGGGCGAAAAATATATTTTGCATGGAAGTCACATAGAAATACTTTATAAGTGTGAGAATATATTGAAGAAAGTATTGTTTTCAGAGAGATGATAACGAAACAAAGGATGTAGTTACATAAGTATCTACATCCTCTCTTGATCACTCAAAATCAAATATGCAATTATTTGCCAGCAGCTTTTCTCACTGCCGCTTGATGTTTTGGATCTTGCTTATTGTTTTTATGTAATAGACTATTTTTGAAGTGTAGACAAACTACACCTTCCATGGCATTCCCCTTTACAGTGTCGTAGTTATATCCCTTCCCAAAGTCTCCACTTCTATTACTAATATACTTACCTTCAGAATATTTTTCTCTCCCTGCATGGGGCATTCCATTCATAGATCCTGCAATAGTTCTATTATTTACCTTCACTAGTACTGGCCTTCTTTCCCAGCTAAATCCGTCCCATATCTTTTTTATTATTTTAGTATCATTAGATGAAGCCGCCTCAACATCTGCGTGATTAGTTCCATAGGTTACTTTAATCTTGAACTTCAAGCCTGTCTTAACATCTTGAACTTCTAAAACTGCTCCTACCTTCACAAGTTTATTCTTTATTTGTTTCCACCAGTCCAAATACTCACCATATTTACTTCTATTTGTCCCTCTGCTGGCAGTTTCAATTACAGTAAAATCAATAATTCCTAGGCCTTTCATTTTATTTAAAGTCCCTACCCCTACAACACCATCAGGGTTAAGACTGTATTTCTTTTGAAATGCCTTCACAGCATTTTCAGTAACAGGACCAAAATATGTAGTAAATTCCTTTTCTTCATATACACCATCAATGCTCAAGGCTCTTTGAATTTTTTCTATATTCTCATGATGCATTCCTTTTTTATATTGTTTCCCGTTAAAATTAATAACTATGCTTGTCCCATTATTTGCAGAAAACAAGCCTAGCTCTTCCATCTTTTCTACTGTCTTTTCTCCAATTACTCCGTCGGAGGGTAAGTTGTATTTTTTTTGAAAACTGATAACTGCAGCTTCAGTTATATCCCCAAAATATGTAGTGAATTCTTCGTGGCTATATACCCCGTCTTTTTTTAGTGCCTGCTGAACTATTTTTATATCTTCATTTTCCATACCTTTTTTATATAGATTATTATCTAGATCATTACTTTGGCCAAAAACGACCCCATTAGAAATCAAGACTAGGGACAATCCTAGGGTCAGAGCCCACTTTTTATAAATCATTTTATTTCCCCTTTTCATAATTCTTATAGAAATCTGATTAACAGGTATAACTTTCCTAGTTATCTTTTCAACACAAAACATCCCCCTTGCAGGGATATTTATATTATACATATTTATCTATATCAATGCAATAAATCCAGAAGATAAGTTAAGTGGTAAAATACGGAAATGATATTCCCTAGTTTTTGAACAGATTTTTCTTCAAGAAATGGCATAAAAAAGATAAGAAGAAATCTTCCTACTCTTTTTGATTACATTTTTATTTATTGGACCTAGATTTTATAGACTAATTACAATCCTTCAAACTATTTCACAAATTTATTTATTGCATCATGAAGTTTTTCTATCGCCTCTTTATCATTGTTTTCAACGGCGTCAATAACGCAATGATTAACATGGTCTTCAAGAATCAGCTTCCCCACATTATTTAGGGCCGACCTTACAGCCGCTATTTGTATTAAAATTTCAGTGCATTCTTTTCCTTCTTCACACATTCTTTTTACTGCATTTGCATGACCAACTATCCTTGCCATCCTATTAATGATCTGTTTTCTTTGAGGATGATTATGTTCAGACATATAAAAAAACTCCTTTACAAATCTATGCTTCAATTTTTATTTCCTTCCATTTGCCCTTCATAAATCTACTCATCAGTATTATTCCCCTAATAAATATATCAAAGGCATAGGCAATCCATACTCCTATCAATCCCATATTCAACACTATACCCAAGAAGTATACTCCCAAAACCCTAACACCCCATATTCCAATTAACGTAGAATACATAGGAAATTTTGTATCTCCAGCTCCCTGCAAGGCTGAAGTTATTACAAAGGTTATACATAGGAATGGTTGAAACAATGCTATAATCCTTAAGACCTTCACAACTAAAATAGACACTTCTACATCCTTTGTGAAAATACCTGCTAAAAATGGAGCAAATATATAGAAAATACCTCCTACTACTACCATAAAAATAGTAGATAAGAAATTTGATATCAATCCATAGTTTTGTGCTTCTTCTGGCTTCTCAGCTCCTAAATTTTGTCCTACCAATGTAGATGCAGCTATTGCAAAACCAAATCCGGGCAAATAAGAAAAACTCTCTATAGTACCCGCTATACTATGGGCTGCATAGGCCTCAGTTCCGATTTTTATTATCATACCACTATATACTAGTTGCCCAGTCCTCATTATAAGTTTTTCAATAGCAGCGGGCAATCCGATCCTTGTAATAGATTTCATTGCTTTTTTATCTACCTTCCACTTATCGATTATTTTAACCGATACCTTAGCTTTTTTATCATTAAGTTTTATAAGTAATATAACTACTCCAACAATTCGAGAAATCGTAGTTGCTAGGGCTGCTCCTATTATTCCAAAACCGCTAAAACTAAGTACACCAAATATCAATACATAATCAAGTACTGCATTTATTACATTTGCAATCAATCCTACCTTCATAGGTGTTTTTGTATCTCCACTTCCACGTAAGGAACTCGATAGAACCATCGTCACACATAAGAATACCGATGGAACTGCTACAATTAAAAAATATGGAAGGGCATATTCCATAACCCTCTCTTCTGCTCCAAGAAGTGAAAATAGTTTTCTAGAAAACAATAAGTTTATAATTCCAGAAACTAATCCTATCCCCAGGGATATTATTATTGACTGTTTGACTGAATGATTTGCCGATTCAGTATCTCCAGCTCCAATGTTTCTAGAAACTATTGCCGTTGTACCTACACCAATAGCAATAAAAAAAGCGATATATATGTTCATTATTAAGTTTGTTATCCCCACACCTGCTATCGCTTCCGTTCCGAGCCTACTTACAAAATAAGCGTCTACTACCCCAATAAGCACCTGCAACATATTTTCTACCATTGCCGGCAGTGCCAATGCTAGGACTATCTTAATTTTATTGCTGTCAGCCCAGAACGGTTTTGATATAGTACTTATCTTTTCATCTCCCATAACCTCACCCCTCAATATTAACATCCCCCATAGGGGGATGTTAATATTATACTCCCGTTTTATTTATATTGCAAAGGAATATTCTTAAAGAGTTATTTCAATCTATGGAATTTAGATAGAATTCAAACTTAAATCTTTATGTTATAGTATTATCCTAAGAACGAATTAATCAGTACATCTTTTATTTCAGAGAAATTATCAAAGGGAAAAAAAATTGATATTATTTTCTTTCAATAACGGTATAAGATTAACTCTTGCAAACACTAAATCATATAAAAGATTTGCTTTAAAATGAAATCAACTCCTATGGTGAACAAAGGCATATAATTACTGGTTTTAGCTAGTTTTAGTTCCAAGCTGCAAGATTAGGATCTTTCTCATAGGTTTTAAAGAAAAATCACTTTCAATTTAAGGTTGGCCACCTATAATATTCAACTCCTCAACGTGCTAAATATCATTAAATACTATTTAGTACATTGAGGAGCGATAATATTAATTATATTTTATTATATAATTTCTTAATCTATAGAGAGTTCCAAGTAAATCTTAATTTATACATATCAAAATATCCGATGTTTCTGGGGAGTTTTGATATGTATAAATTAAAGTTTTGACTGGAATCTCTATACGAGTTTATTTTCAATTAAATCCTTTAGAGATAACGCTACTTCCTTTTCATCCATACCTTCGGCAACAATTGTTAGTTTTGTACCTTTATCGGCACCCATAGATATGATTCCCATTATACTTTTTCCATTGTATTCCTTATCATCTTTTATGATTTTTATATCTGACTTATATTTAGCTGCCTCTTTTACTAGCAAACTAGCAGGCCTTGCATGAAGGCCCGTTTCATTGTCAAGGACAACTTCTGCTTTATACATATATATTTATCTCCTTTGTTTTTATTTATTTTCTAACAAATATCTTTCAGCTTCCAAGGACCATAACCCCTTATTTTTACGAGTAATTTCAGCTAGTTCTGCAAATAACTCATCTGTTTTACCCTTTTTCTCGAAATCTTCTATATCTGTTAATTCCATATCTATATTTGTATAAACAAGTTTTTTACCACCAGGAATATTAGGTAAATTTAGAATCATTTCTGATACACTATTCAGTCCGCCAACATGGGTAACCATTACTGCTGGATTTATCAGGCCTTTGCTTGTCATCTCCAATGATTCAATTAGATCATCAGTATTTCCACCGGTTGACCCTATAATGCGAGTTGCAGAATAATGAACATTATAATAGTTTACCTTTGCCGAAAATTGCTTATCAGTGGGTCCAGCGAAGAAGTTTAGGCATCCGTCCTTACCTAATATTTTATCCCCTTGCTCTGCAAGAACCTGGGCAGGAGCATATACATATACATCATCATAACCCTTGTCATCAGCAAGGGATACTAAATATTGTTCAGGCGATTCAATATTTCTTGTATTAACATATATAAGCTCAACGCCCTTTGTTCTAGCTTCTTCTGGAGTAAGTATGCTACGTGCTCTATCAAGTCTGGTATCATCTATATCCGTCACAACTAGAAGCCTAGGCCTTCTTTCACAATTCATAATATAATCTATTGCACCAAGTCCCATTGGTCCCGCCCCGCCAAGGATAGCCATATTACCATCTGGAGCTATTCCCATTTCGTGCTTGTAAACACCAGTTTTTGTATGATAGTTAGAATGAAATCCTCCAATAATACATGACATAGGCTCTGCTAATGATGCCTCGAAGAAGCCCTCTCCATCATAGTTAATCAAGCATCCAAGCTCCATGACTTCCTTTGGAATTATTGCATAGGTTGTATTTCCTCCAAAATACTTATATGAATATCCTGGAGCATAAGGACTACCCTTATAATTTAATGCAGGTTGAAGTGCAAATTTATTTCCTTCTTTAAAATCATCTTTCCACTTGTCTCCGACTTTTACAATTTCACCAGCAAATTCATGCCCTGTAATTATGGGATTGATATCAACATCCTCTGGAACTCTTTTATGTCTAGTCCCTTGCTTTGCAGCTTTATAAGTTGACATACAAATGCTATTTGAAATAACCTTAACTAAAATTTCATCCTCTTTTATTCCTGGTAATTCAAATTCTTCCAGCCTCAAATCATCTTCCCCATACATTCTCACAGCTCTAGTTTTCATGATAAACCTCTCCCATCATCATTTCAAATTCTACTTTGTCAATTAATCTGTTAATATCATCAATACTGCCCGATTGTGTACCTTCTTTCATAACACTAGCCGCACTTGCAGCAACAGCTAATTTAATAGTATCTTCCAAGGAATAACCTTTATCAATTGCCAGTGCTATGGCAGCCACCATAGAATCTCCTGCCCCAACGGTGCTTCTAACTTCTACCTTTATGCCATTTACTATTGCAATTTGATCCTTACTTATAAAAACTGATCCGTCTCCTCCACGAGAAACAATAACATGCTCCACACCATATTCTAAAAGCTTTTCCCCATATTCTATAATGTCTTCTGTGCTTTCCATACTTTTGGAAAATACCTTCTCTAACTCATGAATGTTAGGCTTTACAAGATACGGACCTGCCTTTAACCCCTCAATAAGTAATTCTCCATCTGCATCAAGAATAGTTTTTACACCATTAGCCTTAGCTTCACTAATTAATCTCTTATATACTTCTTTATCTACGTTTCTAGGAACACTGCCTGAGAATACTGCTATAGAATCCTCCGATAAGTTATCGATTACTTTTCTTTCAAATGTTCTCAAATCATCTTCTGAAACAAATGGGCCATTTTCATTTATGTCAGTTACCAAATTGTTTATTCCATCAACAACCTTAACATTAGTTCTTGTTTGACCGCCAATAATCAAAAAGTCACTTTCAATTCCAATTCTGTCTAACTCATCTTTTATGAATTTTCCTGGATTTCCAGCAAGTATGCCCATTGCTGTACTTTTACCACCGAGCTTTTGTATTACCTTTGATACATTAATACCTTTTCCTGCGGCATCAGTCCTTAATCCTGATTCTCTGTTTACTCTTCCAACTCTAAGATTATCTATAATCATAGTTTTATCTATGGCAGGATTAAAAGTTATTGTAGTAATCACAGTACGCCCTCCCCCTTGAATTAACTATAGATAAACAACATTAAATTCAAAATAAATTTCAGAAAAAATAATGAACGCTTCTACATTTTTTCTTTGAAATTTATTAAACTTTGAAGTTGGTTATCTCTAATTTGATATAAGTATTTTCTGGATGCTATTAACATCCCTTGTTTTTACTAATTTCTCTACGGTTTCTTTATCTTCCAATGAAGTGGCAATATTTGAAAGAATCTTTAAATGTTCATTGTCTTTTCCTGCTATTCCTAAAACTAAATACGCCTCACTATCCTCCCCAAAGTCTACACCCTCTGGAAATTGAAGAACTACAATCCCTGATTTGTTTATTCTGTCTTTAGAGGAACCAACACCATGGGGTATAGCTATTCCATTGCCAATATAGGTTGACACTAGCTCTTCTCTTTCCAGCATTGCCGTAATATATTCTTCTTCCACGTAACCTCCGTCAACGAGAAGTTGTCCTGCCATTTTTATTGCCCCTTCTTTATCAACACTTTTTAAACCTAACAAAATATTTTCTTTTCTAAGAATTTCATTGTTACTTTTCTCATCTTCATCAACTACTAAAACATCTCCATTGCTATTTGAATGTTTTCTCTTTAAATCCTGTGCTTTTTCAGCTGAGTTTTCTCTTTTTCTTTTTATAAAAAGTGATGATACTAGAAAGGAAATTACTATGAATGCCACTACTCCTAAAATGCTCCCTGAAAGTCCACTATCTTGTGTCATAACTGCTGTCATTAGTCTGCTTATCGTCATAATCTTCACGAATAATCTCCTCCTAAATCATGTTGATCTTTAAATCAAGAAATCTATTTAAAATATGATTTACCTCTTCATATATCTCTTTACTTGCACCTTGAGCCAGTGTATCAGTAAATTTGGGTTCATCTATCATGCACCTGCTTATTTCACTAATAGCTTCTAAATGTCTTCTCTTTTTATCAAATGGAGTCATCATAACTAAAGCAGTTTTTATTCTTTCTTTCTCTCCATTTCTATCTAAGCAAAAAATTGGCTTTTCATTGCTTATCCTCACTACCCCAAGCTTAAGAGCATCGACTCCCTTAGTGCGACAATGCAGTAAAATTATTTCCTTTTCACTCAATATTGTACTTCCATGCTTTTCTCTAGCTTTTAAATCATTATTGATACTATTTATATCGTCTCTATTATTACCTACTGAATTACTTATGTGGTGCATTAGTTCATCAATATTATCAACATTTAAGTTCTCTTCAAAGAAAAATCCTTCTAATATTTCAAATACACCTTCTCCATAATCCCTTAAAGCTGAGGCTCTCTCTTTTAAATTAAAATCCGACTTATAATTTATTTTGATAGTATTTTCGTTATGTGTATCCAGTGTTTCTAATGCACTTTGTATCTTCCCGATGTCATCCTCTAGTAGTAGCGGATTTACATTTACTATAGGGACAGTACCTTTATTTACATAAACTGTAGAAATAATTAGGTCTATTTTATTCTCTTTAAGCCAGTGCTCCTTGATTTGAACAGTTGAAACAGTATCTACAATGTATAGATTCTTAAATTCTTTTTTCAGCCTAGTGGCCAATAGTTTAGAAGTTCCTATTCCACTAGTGCATGAAACCACAACATTATAAATTCTATTTACTTTAGAAGTCAGTTGCCTCTTTTTTTCTATTGCTGCACCAATATGCATTGCAATAAAACCAATTTCAGCTTCAGGCATCTCTAGGTTAAATTTTTTGTTTATGACCTTGGCGCACTTTTTGCTGATCTCAAATATTTCTGGATACATTTCTTTAATTTTTGAAAGCAATGGATTTCTAATATCTAAGTTCATCTTTAATCTATCAATAGAAGGTCTAAGATGACTGACTAATCCAACTAATAGGTTCTCATTATGTTTTAAAGAATAACCCGATTCGTTCTCTGCAATCTTAATCATTTCATTTACTATTTTAGTCAATTCAAAATTGCCTATTATAAATTCATCTATATCTTTGAAATCATTTTTATAAGCACCATTTCGCATCTTAGAACCTTTTAAATGCATTGTTATATATCCTATCTCATCATTAGGTATATCTACTTCTAAAGATTTAGAAATTTGACTTGCTATTTTTTCTGCTATTTCATACTCATTACTGTGTATAAGCTCCGTTAGAATATCATCTTGCATTGTAATTTTCTCATTATTTTTTATTCTTTGTATTGCAAGGGCCAGATGTACAATCAGTCCTGCATAGGAGCTATCCGTAAGATTGTATTCTAAATTTTCTTCAGCGTCGTGGATTACCATCTCTATTTCTCTTATAATCTCTTTATCTATTAAATTCATCAGCCTTTTTTTAGTACTGATTTCAATACTTTCTTGGGATTTAGTAATAGCGGTTAGATTTTGACGGATTATATTTAACATTTGATTTTCATCTAAATTTTCATATAATAAATTAATCATAGCTTTTCTAAAGGCCTTTTCATTACCTTTTAAATAGACCCCTAATCCTGGTTTTCTAACCAAGTCTAATTTATACTTTTTTATCCAATCCTCTACCTTATCTAAATCATGGCTAATGGTACCTTCAGATACTTTAAAAATAGATGCAAAGTAAAAAAGTTTTGTGGGTTCTTTTCTCTCTAAAAGTTCACTAATAATCAACGATTGTCTTTCTCCCGGAGTAAAGGTTTTTTCAACCAGTTCACTATCCAATAGACTTTTCAATCTCCTTTTATCCTCTAATGTTGCTACTAACCTTATACCAACTCTTGGTTTCTTAAGGAGCTCAAAACCATTACCTTTTAACCACTTTTCTACAGTAGGCATTTCCCTTAAAATTGTTCTAGTACTAACTCCTAATTTTTTCGCTATCTTCTTTGTAGTAATCGAATCAGAAGCATTACAAATTATTTCTAATATTTGTTTTATCCGTGAAGTTATTAATAGCTCAACCATGTTTACCCACCTTCATCCTTTATTAGTGACATTAGTAAATTAATAACTATCTTAATGTCATTATATCTTAGCAAAAAACTTAGAATCAACTTAAACATAATTTTGTTTGTCATTATTTATATGTGACATTTTTAAATATTTCTTTTGATAAATGAAAAATCAAGTGTATGAAACATCTTCGTTTTTGATTAGATTTCTCTTTGAGAAATGCCTACAATAAAACAGTGAAGACTCATATCTCCACTGTTTTATTCACTAAAGATAAACAACTTCAAGGTTTAATAAATTTCAAATGTTAATGTTGTTTATCTATAATTAATTACTCAGAAAATCTTTCTACCAATTGATCATATACTGAACTACCTACAAAGTTTTCAATTGAAATATGCTCAGCACTAGATGCATAGGATTTTGCCCTTGGTGTTAAACTCTTATGACTAATAACCATATCCACATCCTCTGGAATTTGGTCTATGGCGCTGTTCACTACCTCTATGTTTATGCCAACCTTTTTAAATTTGTTTCTTAAGGAAGATGCCCCCATAGCACTTGACCCCATACCTGCATCACATGCGAAAACTATCTTTTTGATCCTACTGTTTGATTTTTTACCCTTTAATTCCTTTACCTTTACTCTTGCGCTCTCTAATTCTTCTTCTGCCATATTCTCACTCTTTCTTTTAATAAAGAATGATGCCACTAAGAAAGAAACTGCAGTGGATACTATTACTCCTAAAATTACTCCTAGAAAACCTCCCTTTGGTGTCATTGCTAATAGGGCAAAGATACTTCCTGGAGATGGAGTGGCAACTAATCCTGATCCTAGTACGCTAAATGTAAGTATCCCACTTGCTCCTCCAGCTATTACTGCTAATAATAGTATTGGGTTCATCAATACATAGGGGAAGTATATTTCGTGTATTCCACCTAAGAAGTGAATGATGATTGCTCCTGGTGCTGACTGCTTTACCATACCTTTACTAAATACCCAGTATGCCAATAGTATTCCAAGCCCAGGTCCAGGGTTTGTTTCTAATAAGAAGAAAATCGATTTCCCGAGTTCCTTTGCTTCTTGTATACCTAAAGGTCCTAACACCCCATGGTTTATTGCATTATTTAAGAATAATATTTTTCCCGGCTCAATAAATAAAGATGATAGCGGTAGCAGACCTGAATTTACGATGGCTTCTACTCCTGTTTTTAATGCATTATTTAGACCTAGCACTACTGGTCCTATTCCTAAATAAGCTACTAAAGCTAATACCATACCTATAATTCCTGCTGAAAAATTGTTTACTAACATTTCAAATCCTGCTGGAACTTTTCCTTCGATTGATTTATCAAACTTCTTGATTATATATCCCCCTACCGGCCCCATTATCATGGCACCTATGAACATTGGAATGTCTACTCCAACAACAACTCCCATAGTTGCTACAGCTCCTATAACTCCTCCCCTTGGACCTGCAACTAGTTTACCTCCAGTATAACCAATTAATAATGGTAATAAGTACAAAATCATAGGCCCCACTAAGGCGCTGAGATTCTCATTTGGTACCCAACCTGTAGGTATGAATAATGCCGTTATTAATCCCCATGCTATAAATGCTCCTATATTTGGCATTACCATACCGCTTAGAAATCTACCAAACTTCTGGATACCTTCCTTGGCTCCACCTTGCTTAGCATTCTGCAAGCTCGTCATAAAAACTCCTCCTTATTTATTAATGACATGATTTAATAGTGACAAAACTCAAGATATGTTTTGACTGACTATTCTGTTAAGTTAATTATATGTATTTCAATGGCTCTATTCAACATAAAGATATTGATGATATGTCATTCTGTTTAGTGACATTTTTAAATATATATTTTTTTGTAACAACCTATATCCATTTGCTTAGTCTTTACTTTTCTCTGTATTGAGTGTAAATATTGTCTTAGCCAAAAGAATATGTACTCTACGAATTACGATCAACTTTACCTCTTTTAAAAGTTTCCAGTTTCTGAGCACATAAAAAGAGTAGGATTAACCAACAAATTAGGTTATCCTACTCTTCAAATATTATTATCATATGATATGGCTAAAGCATATTATTCTTCACCAAATCTACCTTCAACTAACTCAACCAATGAGTTTACAGCTTCCTCAGCATCTTCACCCTCGGCTATTATAGTTATCTCACTTTTATTAGTTATTCCAAGACTTAAGATTCCCATTATAGACTTGGCATTTACTTTTTTTTCATTCCATTCAATTTCTATATTGGATTTAAATCCGTTAGCTTTCTTAACGAATACACCTGCTGGTCTAGCATGCATTCCACTTTCGTTTTTTATTACTACATTTCTCTTCATGACTATATCCTCCGTCATTAGTTTGTATTAATCTATAGTTTTATCTATTCATTGATTGGCTTTTTAAGAAATCCTAGCATAGATGCTGTTACAAATGAACCTATTAATATAGCTGCTGCATATAGCAATGGGCTTCCTTCAACTAATAGGATTACGAATGCACCACCATGAGGGGCTGGTAATCCTATACCAAATGCCATAGTTAAAGCTCCAGCAAGGGCTGAACCGACAATTATAGAAGGAATTACTCTACCGGGGTCCGCTGCCGCAAATGGTATTGCACCCTCTGTAATAAATGATGCCCCCATTATATAGTTGGTCTTTCCTGCATCTCTTTCACTCTTTGTAAATCTATTTTTAAAGAAAGTTGTTGCAAGCGCAATTCCTAGTGGTGGAACCATACCACCTGCCATAACGGCTGCATGTGGGGCAAGGTTTCCTGCATCAATCATTGCTATACCAAATGTAAATGCTGCCTTATTAATTGGGCCACCCATATCCACGGCCATCATTCCACCTAATATTAAACCTAATATAACTTTATTAGTTGTTCCCATAGATCCTAGCCACGCCTGTAGACCTGCGTTCATACTCTTTACAGGGTTTACAACTACAAGGAGCATTATTGCACCTGTAATAAATATCCCAAATACAGGATATAGAAGAACTGGCTTTATACCTTCAAGTGAGTCTGGTAAATTTGAAAAGGCTTTCTTAAGTAATAGAATAATATAACCACCTAAGAAACCTGCAATTAGACCACCTAAGAATCCTGCACCATTGTTTGCTGCAATAAAACCACCAACCATGGCCGGTGCAAAACCTGGTCTATCTGCAATACTCATACCTATAAACCCAGCTAGTATTGGTATCATAAGTCCAAAGGCACTTCCGCCACCTATATCCATTAAAAGCTTAGCAAAGGGGTGGAAGGATGGATCACTTGGATCAAAGGCTTTAATTCCAAACATAAATGAAATAGCTATTAATATACCTCCACCTACTACAAATGGAAGCATATTTGAAACTCCACTCATAAGATGTTTATAAAATCCTGTTCTTTCTTTTCTTCCTGTATTTACACCTTCACCATCGTCTCCAGTATGATGGTACTTAGGTGCATCGCCTTTTAAAGCTTTACTTATAAGCTTTTCGGGATCTTTTATTGCACTAGCAACGGGAACCTGAATGACTTTCTTTCCTTCAAATCTTGCCATTTCAACCTTCGTATCTGCTGCAACTATTATAGCAACTGATTTTTTTATCTCTTCATCAGTTAATTTATTTTTAACACCTGTAGAACCATTGGTTTCAACCTTTATTTCTACACTCATTTCTTTAGCTTTGTTCTTAAGGGCATCGGCAGCCATATAGGTATGGGCTATACCCGTCGGGCAGGCTGTTACTGCTAAGACTAATCCTTTAGAAGTACTCATATCAGACCCCTCTTCCATCAACTTAATTTTTTCATGATTATCAATTATATCTAATAATTCCTTTTCACTCTTTACATGCATCATTTTGTTTCTAAATTCTTCATTCATGAGCATAGTAGATAGTCTAGATAATGTCTCAAGATGCTCGTTGTTTTCCCTGTCCTTACCTGCTATCATGAAAAATATGTGGGCTGGCTTTTCATCTAATGAATCGTAGTCTATACCTTCTTTAGAATATCCAAAGGCTAAGGCCGGAGTCCTAACTGCAGAGGTTTTGGCGTGAGGAATTGCTACCCCATTCCCTACACCAGTTGAGAATTGTTCTTCTCTTTTTAGAATTGCTTTTTTAAATTCCTGCTTGTCACTTATCTTACCTGAACGATCTAACTTGTTTACTAGTTCATCTATTGCCTGTGACTTTGTAGTAGCCTTCAATTCAAGAATTATAGTATCCTTACTCAATAACTCTGTTATCTTCATACTTTCCCCCCTCAATTTATTTTAGATATTGTTATTTTATCTATTAGCTCTTTTACATCGTCTTTTTTACAAAGATCATGTGAAAAAGCTGTAGCACTTCCTGAGGCGACTCCCATTTTAAAGGCTTCTACAATATTTAATGTCTCAGTATAGTTTGCAAGGAAGCCTCCTATAAGTGAGTCTCCAGCTCCAACAGAATTTTTTACTATGCCTTGCGGGGCATTTGCGTGGTATACTCCTTCATCACAGATCAGAAGAGCTCCATCACCGGCCATTGAAACGACAACATTTTGAGCACCCATTTCCACTAATTTTTCAGCATAGTATATTACTTCTTCTTTATTTGATATCTTTGTATCAAAAATTTCACTAAGTTCATAAATATTTGGTTTGATTAGAATGGGCTTATACTTTAGGGTCATAGTTAAAGCATCACCTGTTGTGTCTACTATGATTTTGACCCTATTATCCAAACACCTTTTTTGGATCTGAGCATAGATATCTCTTGGAAGAGTGCTCTGAATATTCCCTGCAAGTACAAGAAAGTCACACTCAGTTAGTTTCTCAATTTTCATGAATAGTTTATTTAGGTCTTCTTTCTTTATCTCAGGTCCTGCTCCATTTATTTCGGTTTCTTCATTGGTTTTAAGCTTTACATTTATTCTTGTATCGCCTTCTACTCTTATAAATTCTGTATCGACCCCCTCATTGTGTAAAAAACTTTTAATATATTCTCCTGTAAATCCTCCTATAAAGCCTAATGCCTTACTCTTTACTTCCATATTGTTAAGAGCTCTTGATACATTAATCCCTTTTCCACCGGGATATTTGTAATCTCTTTTTACTCTATTAACATTTCCCAAGCTAAAGTCTTCTACCTGAACAACATAATCTATGGATGGGTTAAATGTTATTGTATAGATCATTATTCTGTCACAACCTTTATCCTAGTCTTTTCCGCATATCTTTCATAATCTTCAATTTTTGAATCGGTAATAATTTCAGCTTTATCTATGTCGGCTATCTTAACAAAGGCAACTTCACCAAACTTACTCTCATCTGCTAATACATAGGATTCTTTTGATAGTTCGATAGCGTTTTCCTTAAGTATAGCTTCCTCCGAATCTGGCGTCGTAAATCCATACTCTTGGTGTATAGCATTTGCACCTATGAAACACTTGTCAAATCTAAACTTTTCTAAGTTCTTTAAAGCGTCTGTTCCTACAACCGCCTTGGTTCTTGCCTTAACCCTGCCTCCAAGTATATAGGCATTAATATCTTGCTCTACTAGAGCATCTATATGCTTAAGCCCATTTGTAACCACAACAATATCTTTTTTATCTATATATTGAATCATTTCAAAGGTCGTTGTCCCTGCATCTAGATAGATACTATCGCCCTCTTCTATTAAGGATGCAGCATATTTAGCTATTTTCGATTTTTCACTAATATTTTGAACTAGTTTTTCTTTATAGCTTGGTTCATTAAGTCTTCCCTTTACTAACGTTGCTCCACCATGAACTCTCTTAACTTCTTGAATGCTTTCAAGATAAGTCAAATCACGTCTTATGGTAGATTCTGAAGTGTCGGTGAGCTTTACCAGCTCATTTATCTTAACTATTCCTTTATTTTTAAGTATCTCTAATATCATTTGTTGTCTCTCTTCAGTTAGCATGTAAATCACCTCTTATTAATATTATAATTCAGAAATTTTCAAAAATCAATCATTTTCTTTCAAATTCTGTCATCATCATTCACAAATGTGATATTTACTTTCACAATCAATCACGTTTCTTATTCTATTAACTATAGAGTCTATCTTTATTGAGTAATTTATTTCATTATAGGAATAGTATATTTAGTTGAGTAAATTGCATAATTACCATCCTAAAAAACTTGCCACTATATATAGTCTTAAAAGCCCTAGAGCTATACCATATGTATTATGCAATTGTGCCAAGTTAGAATTATGTAATTTCCTCAGTTATTAGAATATAAAAAAATACCATAAGAATTATATAGCTAGCTTTCAATCGGTATGGAAGCTGCTATCTATATAACTCTCATGGTATAACCATATAATATAACATATAAACTAGCCACTAGTAGTTTTTTTAGGAACTCCTAACATAAGTGCTGTTATAAATGCTCCTGTCAAAATAGCCGTTACGTACAGCAAATGGTTCCCTTTAACTAGTGGTATTACAAAGGCGCCTCCAAGAGGAGTAGGCATTCCTATATCAAATACCATTGTTAATGCCCCAGCAATGGCTGAACCAATAATTATTGAAGGCATTACTTTTCTTGGGTCCTTCATTGCAAATGGTATAGCACCCTCGGTAATAAATGATGCTCCCATGATGTAGCAAGACCTTCCGGCTTTCCTTTCACCTTCAGTAAATCTATTTTTAAATAGGGTTGTTGCTATAGCGATCCCTAGGGTAGGGACCATGCCTCCTGCCATTACTGCTGCATGGGGTCCTAGGCTGCCAGCTTCAATCATTGCTATTCCAAATGTAAAGGCTGTTTTATTTATAGGCCCTCCCATATCTACAGCCATCATGCCACCTAGAACCAAGCCCAGTATGATTTTATGTGTAGTCCCCATAGCGCTTAACCAAGCTTGCAAACTTAGGTTCAAGCGACCTATAGGATTTACAACAATAAGCAGCATTATTGCTACTGTTAGCAACACTCCAAAAACGGGATAGAGTAAAGAAGGCTTCACTGCTTCAAGTGATGATGGAAGCTTTGAAAGTAATTTCTTAAGTAGTAAAATAATATATCCACCCAAGAATCCTGCAATTAAGCCTCCTAGAAATCCCGCTCCACTATTTGCTGCAATCAATCCGCCAACCATAGCCGGTGCAAAACCTGGTCTATCTGCAATACTCAAACCTATAAAGCCTGCCAGTATTGGTACTATAAGGGTAAATGCACTGACCCCACCTACATTTATTAAAAATTTGATAAACTGTTGTAGCGGTGGATTATCTACAACAAAGGCTTTATTCTCTAATATGAGTGAGATTGATATTAGTACCCCTCCACTTACTGCAAAGGGCAGTGTGTTTGAAACGCCATTCATGAGATGCTTGTACAGCCCTAGACTTTCTGCGATATCTATACCTATGTTGTTATCATGTTTTTTAGTATGATGATATATCGATGCCTCTCCATGTAATGCTCTATTTATCAATTTTTCAGGCTCCTTTATCCCAAGGGCTACCGGTACCTGAATCACTTTTTTTCCTTCAAATCTAGCCATCTCAACTTGCTTATCGGCGGCCACTATTATGGCAGAAGCCTTTTGTATATCTTCTTCCGTCAGTACATTTTTAATCTCTGCCGACCCATTTGTTTCTACCTTTATCTTTACCCCCATCTCAATAGCCTTATTTTCAAAGGCATCGGCTGCCATATATGTATGGGCTATTCCCGTTGGACAAGAAGTTACGGCTAGTATTGTATTATTTGAAACTGTTGCTTTATCTCTTTGTCTTTGTAATATAACCTCTTCTTCAGCCTCTAGTATATTTAATAATTCATCTTCGCTTCCTACAGTCATTAGGATCTCTCTTATGTTATCTTTCCTAAGAATTCTAGATAATCTCGATAATGTTTCTAAGTGATTATCATTGGCTCCTTCTTTAGAAGCTATCATAAAGAAAATATGGGCTGGTTGCCCATCTAGGGAGTTATAGTCTATTCCTTCTTTAGAATAACCAAAGACTAAGGCTGGGGTGTTAACAGCAGATGTCCTAGCATGAGGGATGGCTATTCCCTTACCTATGCCAGTACTAGATTGTCCTTCTCTTTTTAAAATAACCTTTTTAAATTCCTCTTTATTATTTAATTTTCCAGTGCTACTCAATTTATCTACTAATTCTTCTATTGCTTCAAGCTTTGTAGACGCTTCTAAATTAAGGATTATTGAATCTCTATCTAGTAGTTCAATTATCTTCATGCTATCCCCCTCATGTTGCTCTGTGCTTTTTTAAAAGACCTTGTGAAATAGCTTAACTAATACTATTTTACAAGGTCTCTATTTATGCATATTTTATTTTCCGCCCTTAATTACTCTAAGCTCTATTTCCTGAGTTTCGACTTTTTTATCTATCTCTTTTACCTCTTTTCTTAATTCGTTTATACCTTCCATACATTGTTTGTAACCATCATAAAGGGCTTTGTGGTTTTCGTCCATTTTGCTCTCAAGTTTCACAATGTCTTTTTTTACACTATCAATTTTATCATCGATCTTCTTATCTAGTCTTGCAAACCCACTTTGCATTTCACCATACATCTTGGTAAGTAGTTCAAAGGTTTTATCTTCCATTGTATAAACTCTCCTCTTAGGCATAGAATAGTTTATATATATTTTATCATAAATCATAGAATGTTTTTTATTAAATTGTTGGATTATAAATAATTGGGATTAATTCCTTATGTTTATTCAAATAATTCAATGCCCAGAGATTTATAAAATTGATAATCTAAATCATGGGTCATCTTTAACCCCTTATCCTTTCTAAATTTTATAACATATCTTTTCATCCCATCCCCATATATTCCATCTACATATAGTGGATAATATCCTTGGACTTTCATTCTCTTTTGAATCTCATAGACGTCCGATCCCCTATCACCTGGTGACAGAATTCTAAAGCCATTGCCAAAGGGCCCAAAGGTTCCTCCCCAGATCGTCACAGGAGTACCGTGTTTCACAATTTTAAATAATTCTTCAACATCATCATTCCTCATGCGAATGCACCCATGGGATGATGCCCAACCTATTGAATGTGGCTTATTTGTACCATGAATTCCATACTTCCCCCAGGGAACATTTAGACCCATCCACCTAGTTCCAAACCCCTTCCCCCATTTCCCCTTACTTATTACTCGCCAGTTTCCTATTGGAGAGGGCGTGCTTTCTTTTCCACTGGCTATTGCATATCTCTTTACTACTTTATTGCTATCTTGATCAAAGACTTCAAGACTCTTCGAATTTATATTTATGAATATAGCTAGGTTTACATAGTTAGGATTCTCCTTCATTTTTTTTTCTTCCCAGAGACTATATTCTTTTATCTCTCTATTTTTGAATGCCTTTGTAAGATATTCTGTAAGCTCCATATCCTTTAGGATTAACTTTCCTGCTCCCATCAAAATGGTTATAAACATCACACATATAATTATCCATAAAAACGACCTTTTCAATCTAAGTCCCCCCTACATTTCTATGTATATGTAGGGAAGGTATAATCATATGACAGTGGGACAATAACTATGTTTGATTTTGTTGCTTATTTGGGGGGTAAATAAGAGACGCCGGGGTCAGGGTTGAAAAGTTGAATTGATCTCATTCTCAATTTTACTATATTTATCATTATTTCTTTATCAGCATTAAGTAAATCTATACTAACCTTATTAACTAATGATAACACCATTGCTTTACTAATCGTTGCACTAGCTTCCTTAGTATAATTCCTAGTAAGTAATATAATTACTCTTCTTGCCATGCTTATTTTTCTATTTTTAATTCTTGATTTTAACATTTCCTTTGATAATTCTAAATAATTAGTGGTTCTATTTATTATCTCATATAAATCTATTTGTATAGTCTTTTCTTCATCATCTCTAAGATATTTCTTGATTTCTTCTTTAGATAACTTTTAATCCACTAATTCATCAATTTCGAAACCGTTTCCGCGACACCTTAAAAGTTAAAGTACAAGACCATACAAAAAAGAGCCCTTAGGCTCTCTTAGTCATTATATGTATTAGATATTTGATATTTTTAAAAAATCTTAATGCGAGTAGTTGGGCATTAAAACCACTTTATAAGGTTCAGTAGTTTGTGATCCAGAAATATGCTCTATATGTACGTAATAATATTCACCGTCTCTAACATCAATATCCCTAATTCTATCCATTTCACCGGTTAAAGTAGCTACCTCATTTCCACTTTCATCATATAAGAAAACATCAATATCTACGTTGTCCTGCTGCATTAATAAAACATCCAATGTGCCTGAATAATCAGTTCTCACTTTAAACCAATCATCATCATCATCTTGACTAACTACTCCACATAGATATGCATTTTCATTTTCGTCAACATAAGCCTTGTTAGCTGTGCTCATAGTATTATTTGACTCATAATCAAAATAAACATCCACTGCGGCAAAAGCCACTATACTCTGTGAGAATATCACCCCTGCTACACAAAGACTAGCTAAAAATTTTTTAAATTTCATTTTTACAACCTCCTTAGTTATTTTTAACAATTTCCCAATACCCATTTATTATCATACCATACATTAATTTGAATTTTTGTCGAAATCAGACATGTATTATTGATATTTTAATAAATTTTTCTTCTAATATCTATATAGGGATAAGGGCACAGAAACATTATCCGTACTTCTCATATAATTTATTTTCGGACAATTAACCTAGTTTTTACCCCTTTTTCAATGTTTCAGCAGACTACCTACTGGCCAGAACAAACATTAAAGAAATGATAATAGTCGAAGGTGATGAATTCCCTCAGGAGTTAAAAAAAATATGAATTGAATATATAGAAGTGGATAAAACAGAAAAAGAACAATGTTTTACTCCAGATGATATAAAAGAAATAATCGAAACAATAGGAAGAATAGATAGAAAAAATTACAACCAGTAAAGGTTGTTATTTTTATGTGTTTTCCAGATGTCGATAGAAGCGTCACTTCATCTATTACTTTTATAATTCATCCTCAACACTACTCCCATGTATTTTTCCTGTTGATTTTATTTTTACCTTCACATGTACCTGGATATCAGCATTTGAAAAGTACTCATTACTATCATAGCCGCTATCTCTTCCGTACTTTGCAATGGCATATTTACCAAGATCTAAACAGTCTACCCCATACTCTTCTTGAATTTTTTTAACTACCTCATCTAAATCTTTTTGTAGTTTTTCTTCAAATAATTTTTCTACTTTTGAAACCTGTTCTTTAGTAAACTCCTTATCATTTAGTGTATCAATTCTCAAATCAGCTAGTATAGTCACTAAAATATCATATTTCAGCTTATCATCTTTATTTGATACTTTAACTTTAACCTTATTTTTGCCCTCTATATCTAAATACTCTAGTGGTTCATCCGATTGGATAGATAGATATCCTTTACCATCTGAATTTCTTAAAATGTTTATTAGCTTGGCTTCTTTCATGGGGATTCTTCTAACCATCTTATCATCCTTAAATACAGCAGTACCAGTCAGTTGCGGTCTATTATTAATTATTTCGATATATGGCAGATACACTTCTCTTCCTTGTTGGTGATACATGAGTAAAAAATCATTAATAGAGTTGCACTTGGAGTAGAAGTTTCCTTCATATGAAAACTTAAGCATTTCAAATAATTGCTCTGAAATAGTATCTGTTTCAGCTTGAAGTGAGAATAAATCTTCAGATTTACCCTTACAAATTGCAACCGCAGCATTAATATTGACCTCTGGTGTTCGCAGTAAATCTTCAATAATATCTTTGGTTCCAAATTTAGCTCTTTCCTCACTAATAATAAACACTATTTCTGTTCCAAAGGTAAATGTTTTACTTTGTTTACTTCTGCGATTTTCAACGATTAAAGATATACTAGCTCCTTCACCAGACAACATAACTGAACCCGTTTCATCCTTTTTCTTAATTACTAAAAATTCAGCTGGATCAACTAGCTTTATCTCATCATTTTTTTCTATATCATATCCAAAGCCAGTTGCTATACTCAATTCTTCTATTGGATGCATACCGTGACAACTGGATAGAAATATTGCAGTATAAATAATAATCATCACAACTATTAGATTTTTAGAAAACTTCATTTCTTTTCACCTCTAAATCTTATTGAAACTAATATGGTCGTAATTAGTCCCCATGCAACAGAGAAGATTACAAATGAAGGTATTACCTTACTTAAAAGAATTTCTTTATTCTGCTCTGGTACTATAAAAAGGGCATAAATCAGGGCTATAGGTAAAAATGCAACATTAGCTTTTTCATAATCTATTTTTATAAGCTTAGATAGAAGCAAACTAGTTATAAAGCTTTCTGTTAATAAGGTTCTTAAAATTATTACACTCCATATGAATAGAAACACCGCTGTAAGGTTAGATATTATTGGAATAGGTATTGCTTGTACAATATATGCTAGTGGATATTTAAACTTTGATGTTAATTCCCAACCTAGAAAATATATTGTTATGAAAGCAATCAACGTATATATACCTACTGTTATTGTGGATGCAATCATGCCTGCCTTCATTGTACTTTTTCTGTTGGAAATATGACTAATAATGAAATAGCTTATTTCACAGCCGGCAAAGGAAAATGAGCTTGCTGTAGTCGCTTTTATTATTTCATTTGATGATGAAAAAACTGGTTGAACATTAACAATTGAACCCTTTGTTATAAAAAAAAGAGGAATAAATATAATCGGAAGGGTTAAATAGAAATAAAATTCACATAATCTTCCCACCATGTAAATCCCACCCATAGATATTAAAGAGATTAACACTAAGATTGGTAATATAATGTATATAGGATATAAAAAGCTTGTAATTGTTTCCCTTAAAACATTAGTAAATCCTGCTAAAATAGCAGCAAATGATGTTAAAAAATAGAGAAAGAAGATAAGTGTAAATATATAAGATAATGTTTTACCATAGGTTTTATTATTAATCTCCCAAAAACTTGCATGATTTGTCTTTTTATCTATTATAGAAGCTGTTAAAACTATAAAAACTGGATATACGCCACCAATAAATGTCGATATCCAACCCTGTTGATGAGCTATTCTACAAACATCAGATGGCAGAGATAAAACTCCTATTCCTATCATAGAAGCTATAACAATAAATATATATTGATTTTGAGTTATTTTATCTTTTCTCATTTTTTTATTTTTTTCTTTCCTCCTTCTTTAAAGGTTACAGGAACTCTATTTATATCTTTTAATGGATATCTTACTAAACTATCTTTTATATCCTTATACCTCATTGGTGCAAAGGGTGAGAAATAAGGTACTCCTAAACTCTCTAAATTCATTAGATACGCAGTTATTGAAAACAGCCCTATAACAACTCCTAAAAAACCAAGTATCTGAGCAAGTATCAATACATAGAACCGTAGCAACCTAATGGAAAGAGTCATCTCATAATTAGGTATAAGAAATGTAGCGATTACTGTTACAGCTACTACTATTAAAGTTGTGGGGCTTACGATACCAGCCTGTATTGCAGCTTCTCCAAGTATAATACCACCAACTATGCCTAATGTTTGACCTACAATTGAAGGAAGGCGTAGACCTCCTTCTCTTAAGAATTCTATTATCATTTCCATTAAAAAAATTTCAAAAAAAGGTGGAAGTGGAATACCTCTTCTAGACATAATAATAATTTTAATTAGATCTAAGGGGATAAGTTCAGAATTATAATTTAAAAGTACTAGATATACGGGGGATATTGTGACTACTATAATCATGGCTATGAATCTTAACACTCTATCAAAATTCGCTAAAATGAATCTATTAGAATAGTCCTCAAATCCTTGAAAAAACTCTGTAAAGACAACAGGGAGTATTGCAGCATAAGAGCATCCGTTTATTAATATAGCTGCTTTCCCTTGAAGAATATCTGATACAACTTTATCAGGCTTTTCTGTGGTTTTAGATTGTGGAAAAACACTAAAAGGATGTTTTTCTATAAACTGCATCAAAGAGCCCGTATCTGGTATATAAGAAGTTTTTATAGTTTTTAGCTTGCTTTTTAACTTATTTAAAACATTAACATCAATAGCGTCTTTCATATATATAAGAGCTGCTTCACAATTATTTTCTTTTCCAAATACATATTTTTCAATTCTAAGATTATTGTTTTTAAGTTTCTCTTGTATTAAACCAATATTAGAAGATAATATCTCAACAAAGGAACTTTTTCCTCCCCTTATAGTTTCCTCAATTTTAGCATCAGCACTTTCTTTAAAATTACTTTCTGAGGTATTGCAAATTATAGCTGCATCTTTATTTTCTATTAGTATTATGGTTTTACCAGCTTTCAGGGCCTCAGATATAAGATTTACATCGGATGAAATTAGGGTGTCGCTTATAGTTATATATCTTTGGGATATATAGTACACTGGTGAGGATAGAGTATTTATATCACAGTCTATTTTAAATAAAAGAGGATATATTATACGATCTTCAATATCCTCTTTTTTAGTAATTCCACTTATGTAGAGAATAATACACCTCACATCACCTTTAAGTACTAATTCCCTAGTTTTAAAATTAAAATTTGCTGGTGCATTTGAAGAAATCAAATTTATATTCTTCTCTAAATCTTTAGTTAAAGCTATAGTATTCATGTTATAACCTCTCAAATTTTTCAATACACTAATTCGCTATTAGTTTTAGTTTTAGCTTTAGCTTGAAATATATACTTTGTTTGTACTATCGCTACCAATCAAGTATAGTTAATTTGCACATCTTCCGTTTTTCTTTCCTAGGAACCAAAAGAATAGAAGAGCATTTTACTGAGGCATACTCTTCTATATATAATACGATAAAGATCTCACATTGTGGAGATTTGACAGCCAACGGTTCTAGAGATGACAAATCTTCGGAATGTAATAGATTTTTCGTAACTTATATATTATTGATAAGTAGTTTTATTTTTTCTATATTAATTCATTTAATTATATCCTCTTGAAAACATTGTGTTTCTATCATACATATAACCACCAAAATCTATGTATCTGGCTACCTTCACCTTTGTATCTAGGATAATGTCTCTAAGTACTTCTTCTTTAAATACACCATATCCAGTTCTATCAACTATATAACCAACATGCTCTTTAGGTAATGTCCTATCAATATATTTCTCAATATAATGTTCATAAGCATTATTAATTACTTTAATTATAGTTTCTTCATCAACCCATTCTAAAAAGGCTCTTGCTATTCTAGGATTTTTCTTTCCTGTCCTTCCCATTATAACTAATCTAAAATATTTTTCTCTACTTCTAGTTAAAGCTCCCGTAGGGCACTTTAGTATACATTCGCCACATCCAATGCACCTGTCGGCATCCCTTTTCACACTGTAATTTTCAAAATTCAAAGCATTAGTGACTCTTTTCTTGCAATTTTTAATGCATGCTCCACAGCTTATGCACCTTTCCTGGGCATATTGAGGTTCTGTCATGCCTATAATTCCAAAGTCTTGCATATGTGCCTTAATGCAATCATTAGGGCACCCCGTTACAGCTATTTTCACATGATAATCATTGGGGTATATTTCCTTTTCAATTCTCTTTGTTAAATCTGTCGTATCGAAATTAGCAAATTGACATACTCTATTTCCAATACAAGCTGATACATTTCTAGTTCCAGCCGCACAATATCCACTTTCCAAATCAGACATATCAACACCTATGGCAAGTTCTAGTCCTTCTAAGATTGGCATAATCTTCTTATTCACTTCGGGTATTTTATCAAAATCTATGTAAGGAATTTCAAACCCTTGTCTTGCTGTAATATGGACCGTTCCATTACCATATTCTTCTGCAATATTTTTAATAATATCAAAATGTTTTACTTCTAAATGCCCACCCGGAACCCTTATTCTTAAAGCAGTTTTTCCTCTAGTTTTTGTTATTCTATATGCATTCTTTTTAACTTGTTTAGTATTGATAGACATATTATCACCCCATTAGTCTATTAGGTTCTTAGCTTTCGTATAATTAAATACCGGTCCTTCTAAACATACATATGTATCATCAATTTTACAGTGACCGCACTTTCCTATCCCACAGCTCATCTTTCTTTCAAAGGATACCCATATGTTATTTTCTGGCACTTCTCTATTCATAAGTTCAATATTAGAAAATTTCATCATCATTGGTGGGCCTACTACTATTGCTTCTGTTTTGTCCTTATCCAAAATTTCTAATTTCTTTATATACTCTGTAACTAGTCCTGTGTTCCCTTTCCAATCTTCATTACCCTTATCCACCGTTAAAGTTACATCTATTTTACCCTTCCACCTTTCAAGATCATCTTTAAAAAGAATATCTTTAGGAGATTTAAATCCTACAATCAATTTAAAGCTTTTAAGTTCATGTATATTATCATAAAAATAATTAATAATACTTCTCACTGGAGCAAGTCCTGTTCCACCTGCAACTATTATTAAATTCTTTCCCACATAATTATCTAGTAAAAATCCATTTCCATAGGGTCCCCTTGCATATATATAATCTCCTATGGCCAAATCAAACACTTCGCCTGTTAGTTTTCCAACCTTTCTTATGGTTAAATCTATATATCCATCCCCAAAATCACTTATGGATATGGGGGCTTCACCAATACCAGTTAATGATACTTCTAAAAACTGTCCATTTTGAGGTTTTATGTCACTTTTAAATCTGTATGTATAATCTATGTCTGTTTCTTTAACTACATCTATTATGGGAAGTCTAAAGGATAAATATGGATTATTCATTTTTAGAGTCTCCTTCTACTATGTCATATAATTTGTTTATACACTTTGACAAGGAAATATATTGTGGACATACATCATCACATCTTCCACAGCCTACAGTCATGTTGCATCCAAATCTTTTATGAAAATCACTTACCTTATGTAGGGTTTTAAATCTCATTCTTGCCCCATTTTTTTGTCTGAAACTGTGACCTCCTGCCATATCAGTGAATCCATCCACATGACATCCTGTCCATGCTCTTCTTCTTTCTCCAACCTTTTCATTACTATCGTAGAATACATCTTGCATTGTAAAGCAACTACATGTAATACATGATGTATTACATCTTCCACAAGCAATACATCTTTCGTCATATTCTTTCCAAACTTCATGTTCAAATATATCGATAGTTAGTTTTTCTGGATCTGGTACATTAACTTCAATTTTGTTTTTCTCTACAAAATCCGGTTTGAAATCAACCTCAGCACCTACATTACCAAAAACTTCTTCTAAATCTGTATCTTTAATATCTAAATATATTTCGCCCTCTTTCACTCTCATACCTACTGAATAGTTATCTGTTTTATTTGCCTTCATGGCAACACAGAAACATGTATCAAAGCCTACGGCACACTCAATCATAAAAAACTTCACTTTATCTCTAAGCTTCTTATAATATATATCTTCATAAGTCCCATTGTGAAGAAAAATAGTATCAAGTCTTTCTATTCCATTTATATCACATGGTCTTAAAAGGATGATTGTATCTTTATCATCAACCTTTGGTTCTCTAACCTCATCATCTCCAAAATAAAATAAAGTTTGTCTAATCGGAAAAACAATTTCCTTTGGAGAATAATAGGACTTCAAATCAAAAACTGCGTCTTCAATTTTATTAATTTCACCATATCCTACTACGTCTGTTCCTGAAAATCGTCCCTTTTCATTCATATTAATTGGAGCATAAATTTTATAGTTACTAGATAATTCATTTAAAGCATTATTGAATTCTTTATAATTCATTTTTAAACCCATCTTATCTCTCCTATAACAATAATTCATAAGCATATTATTAATAATAAATTGTTACTAACATACTGGATTTTAATACCATTTTATTATGCCCATAATTTTACTTATTATATGCATGATGTTAATTGTCATTTCTTACATAAGCAAGGTAGATACAGTTAATTGTTCACCTGAATTTCCTAGTTTTTTATTTTAAAATGGTTACAGGGTTGAAAAGTTGTTTCTTGAGTCACTATATTGAGGTAAATATAAGGAGCTACTTTGATTTTTTATATAGAATGTAAAGTTGATATGTTATTCGGCTCGCTACATTAAATACTACGTACAGACCTTCTGCTCAGTGAATACTATGAAGCAGAAGGAGGTAAAGTAATGGGCGATCAACTTATTAGTGTTAAAACAAAAGAAGACTATTTAGATTTAGGTAATGGCCTTATATTAACAACATTAACTGGTTTTATAAATATCAGAGAAGAGCTTGAAGTGGATGGCCATAAAATTTCAATATCAAGCGTACTGCCTTTTCTTTCGACAAGTGTCTCTAAAGACTCATCTAAGCAACCCGATGATTAAAATACTATGCTTTAGCTACTAACTACTTAAGTAGCCATTTTTATATATAAAACTAGACGCTATACTCCTAAATAAGAAATTCCTATTGACGAAGAGAATACTCATAGCGTATTCTCTTCGTCAATAGGAATTATTAATCCTTGATAGATAACATAAAAAAGTTAGATCTACTCTATTTCATTTTATATATTTAAGGAACCCATCCTCCATAATTAACTTAATCCTTCCTGTGTCATTTAAGTATTCAACATAGGATCTTAACATTCTTTCTATTATGGCATATTTGTATCTGCTTTTTACACTAATATTCCACTTTTTAATAACGGTTTTCATAATTTCTTCCATTGTCATAGCACCATCTATTGCATCATATACTTTTGCTGCTCTATTTTTATAGAAATCTATATTGTCAGTTATAAGATTTGTGATATCGCTATACATACCTTTGTGAGCTACTACATATTTGCTGCATTTTAAATTATAAAGCTTTTCTTTACTTCTCAAGTCCTCTTTAAGTATAAAGGCATAAGGCATCTTTGCCCCCTTCATGACTTTATAGCTTATGAGAGCATCACCTACATATCCGACATCATCGGGAGTAGTAATGCATATATGAGCAGGGCTATGGCCTGGTGTATGAAGAATTTTAAATTCTATCCCACACACATTTATGCTATCTTGGTTATCCCAAATCATAATGTCTGTTTTACAAACCATATGTCCAAAATGCTCTGTTACATATGATAATGTTTGGCTGCTGTAATAAACCTTCAGATTAGTCGTTGAACTGCAAATAAGGGCCTCATAGGCTGACATAGCAATAATACAGTTATATTTCTTCTTGAAATATGCAACATTTCCTATGTGGTCTATATGGGCATGACTGCATATTATACCTGCTACCTTAAAGTTGTTTTTCTCCAGAAGCTCATCTATTTCTTCTCTCTCTCCGCCAGCCCATCCTGAATCCATCATGATAATATCTTCATTATTAATCTTATAGAATGGAATGTATGTCATTCCAGTATCAATACAAAATGTATTTCCCTTCACTTTCCTTATTTCCATATACTTCCTCCATTTTTTAAGCTTCTTTTAGATTATTAATAACACAATTTTCCGAAATAGAAATCGTGGAGAAAGACACCTAATGTTATAAAGTTCCAAAAAAAATAAATCTTTTCGTAAAGGGTTGTCTTCACTTAATATATATCCGTCTTTCAATGTCTCACAGACAAAGGTATTTCCAATTATTATTACATCTGCACCCATAAATATCTCTTCATTTGGAAATGGTTTTATATCACAAGGTGCATAAATTAGCTTCTTTCCTTCACTTCAACTATTGAGCCCTCAACAGGATTGACTATAAAAGACTTTCTTTCATTATTTCTTTCTGTTATAAAATAATAATAATTCTCAAACTCAAGTAAAGCAATGCCCCCATCAGAAGTAACCCTTATTCTCTTTAATGATTCATCTATAATTTTATTTTCCGTATACTCACTTCTAATTAAATTCTTAGCTTCATTATAGGTATAGGATGGCAGTGCTATGTAGAATAATATAACAAATAAAATATTTGCTAGTACTAACTTTGCAATATAATTTTTCTTATTTTCCTTCTCTTTAATAAAGTTAGACTGTAATATTATTACTGTATATAGTGCAATTATTATCGGTCTATATACTCCTCCATATACACCATATATAATACTTATCATTACTATATATAAAATAATACCAATTCCATATTTATAGAAATTTTTCATATCTACTCTCCCTATCGTACCCACTTTTAGCCCATGATCTTGGGTAAAGGTTGAAAAATTAAGGAGTGTCAAAAGGTGGGAATTGTCGACACTCAAAAATCAATTATAAATGAATCAGGATAAAATTCAAGGACAACACATTAGAACCGTCACGCTGCATCTACATATACTTCCTCCATTCTTCAAACTTCTGTTAGATTATTAATAACACAATTTTCCCAGATAAAACTATGGAGAAAGACAACCAATATTTCTAATCACGTAATTTCTTCAATTTATCTTTGTGGAGTTTTTATGCTATTTATGATAATAATAATTAAGATTATATCATACAACTATAAAGATTTTATTACTACCTCACAATTTTTTTATTGCCTCATGTAGTCTATTCGGAGAACATATTTCCTACAAAATTCCATCACTTATGGTGCGGTTCTCCGTAACTATTTAATGGGATAACTTTTAAAAGATATCTTAAACTCACTCCTGTTGAACTCAAATCAATTGTAACATATAACACATTTTGGGGTATATTAAGGAAGCATGGAATGTTAAAATTTGTAAAAGTGCGATGCTAAGTGAAAAGCTATGGTATTATATAACTGTGGCAAAACAGTTATGTCTTCAAAGTAAATGAGAATAGAGAATATAACAAAAACATATGCATTTAAAGGAGGCACCTATGGATTCAAGAATACAAAATTTAGCTAATACGATTGTCAATTATTCATGTAATATACAATCAGGAGCTACTGTAACAATAGATGTTATTGGTGACAGTCCTAAGGCATTAGTAAAAGCTTTAATTAAAAAGATATATAAAGCAGGAGCAATTCCGCACGTTATAGAGAAAGATACTAGTATTATCAGAGAGCAACTTATTGGACTGACAGAAGAAACTGCGAAAAACTGGGCAAAGCATGCTTTAAATAGGCTTAAAGATACTGATGTTTACATAATGATTAAATCTCTCAACAATCAATCAGAATTGAGTGATGTGCCTCAAGATAAGATGATTTTATATGGTGAACATTATACAAAAATAGTAAATGAATATATACTCAATCACACTAGATGGATTTCCTTGAGATATCCGAATAATGCAATGGCACAACTAGCCAATATGAGCCTTGAATCATTTGAAAACTATTACTTTACTATTTGCAATCAAGATTATTCTAAGTTATCAAATGCAATGGACTATCTAGTGAGGTTAATGGATGAAACTGATAATGTACGAATATGTGGTAATGGAACTGATATCTCTTTTTCTATAAAAGATATTCCTGTACATAAATGTGCTGGCTTAATTAACTTACCAGATGGAGAAGTTTATACTGCCCCTGTCCGTGATTCTATAAATGGAATAGTACAATTCAACATTCCATCAATTTATCAGGGAACTTGTTATGATCAAATTAAATTAGAATTTAAAAACGGAAAAATTATCAAAGCCACATCCAATAATATAGATCAAATGAACTCCATATTAAATACAGATGAAGGCTCAAGATATGTTGGAGAGTTTGCTCTAGGTGTAAATCCTTATATTGTGAAACCAATGAAAGATATTTTATTTGACGAAAAAATTGGAGGTAGTTTTCACTTAACACCAGGATTTGCATATGAGAATGCTTTCAATGGAAATCGTTCAGCCATTCACTGGGATTTGGTTTGTATTCAAACTGAAGATTATGGAGGTGGGGAGATATATTTTGATAATGTATTAATTCGTAAAAATGGTTTATTTATACCTAGCGAATTACATGATTTAAATATGAAATAAAGAGTGTCAAGGGGTCGGAGTTCAACTTACACCTTTTAATTTTCTCTTCAATTTATAAATTATTCTACACAATCTTTTTTATTCTTTTTTTACAAATACTGTAAAATTCAGGTGATTCTCACCTCCTAGTTTCATTGTATTCTCATTTTTTATTTTAAGGTTTTATAGATTGTCTATTTAACTCAAATTTCATATCGAAGGAACCATCAGACCAATGTATCTATTTCAATATCAAGTTGTATCTGTGACTGCTGTGTTATACGATTTTTATATAAGCACCAGTTTTATAATGTCTATTTGTTATTAAATTTTTTTTCATATAAAATGCAACTTCTTCATTTTCTATATCATTATAGGCACCTAAGGACAACTCCTGAGCTATTATTTCGTTATACCATGCTATGTCCTTTTCAATATGTGGCCACTTTCTTATTAGAGGCTCTTTTAATCCTTTGAGCTTTATAGATAGATATATTTATTTCATCATCTTTTTCGTCCTTCGATACAATATAAACCTCCTTCGTCTTAAATCAGTTTAGCCCAAAAGATTTTTCGTCATCAATTCTAAACTGTTTAAGTTTTTTAACTATTATCATTCATTTCACCTCAAATTAATATATAATCCTCAATAGTTCTAGTTATTCATCCTTACCTGAAAGCTGGAACACCGCTCCTTCTTTTAGCAAATTTTCAATATATGTTCCGCTTTCAAAGACTAATTTTTCTCCGTCAATCTTAAACCTGTATTCTTCCTTATCATTCACTTTTAATATTAGTTCACCATTTTTAATACTATAACTACCTCTTGGACGATAAGCTAGTTGCAATATGTCTATTAAATTCAAATTCGTTATTTTCCTTCAAGGTAACCCATGCTAAGCCATTTTCCACCTCAACATACTTACCACTCTTCAATTCATTTACATTTTCATCATTGGAACAACTGCAGGCAAGAATGAGTGAGGCAATTATAATCATCATTAATAATCTTTTTTTCATGTTATCCTCCCATAAAAAATATAAATTTTCATTACTTCATACTTTTCCGCTTGTAAAGTGTCAAGAGGTCGGAGTTGTTTACACTTTCAGAACTCTTGTGAAAACATAATGTTATATGATCGTGGCTCCTAGTTTAAATCTTTTTTTAGAATGCTCTCTAAATGACTATTCGCTAACCTTATAGCCTCTTTGCGATTAGTAGCTGGTGCAGTAATCATCAAGCCATCCTCTGAATCCCAACTACTACTATTCCAGTCTATTTTTTCATATAAAGCTATGGTTAAGCTATTATATCTATTATTAAAATAAACTTTACCTATGATACCCAATGAACCTGTTTTACTATAGTAATGTATCGTGCCACTATTATTTTTGTCTAAAGATACATGACAATTATTATATTCATGGTTATCTAGCACTATTATCCCTTCAAATGTGTCATTATTAAATATTCGTTTTGTCATTCTTCCATTAAATTCTATTCTTACTTCTTGAAGTATTCCATCACTATTTAATCTGTATTTCACACCTGTATATAAATTATTAAAACAATCTGGTTTATAACTCATTAATACTCCTACCAGTAAAATGTATATAAGGAAAAACTTATAATACTTAGTAATAAAACTAATTACTTTTGAATTCACTCCTTTACCTCCTTAAAAACATTAGCCATTTTAATTGAGATACATTTATAAATAGAAATCATGTCATACCAAGTGCCAATGGATCACTGAGTTATTGACATTCTAATTCCCAAATTAGTTCATCCTTCATCTTAATACGAATATAGTTATTACCTAAAACTTAATTAAGTTTTTTAAACGATCCTAAAGCCTTTTCAGCTTCATCATAGATTTTATTATAGAAATCTTTCGCTTCTGGATAAAATTGAACATCTGTTACAAAAGATGCCTCTGGGTACTTTCCATCTTTATAATCAAACACATATGCTTGCCCTGGAATCTGTGTTGTTAGATAGTAATCATGCAACTTAATACTAAAAACTGGGCCACATTGCATATACCCATCTTTTTCAAAACACTCAAGGGCTTTTTATCATAAACAGATAATACTTCATCTTTGGTTTCAAGAACTGCTTCCTCTTTCCAACTATCAGGAAAGTTTATATTGTAACCATATTTTTCATTCTATATATACATTAATTATGCAATTTTTGTGAAATTCCTCTAACTATTATTGCCAATATTTTACTAATTGCTTTGAAACACAATTTCTTGTAAAAGAAAATTCCTATGAATTATCAATCTTCATAGGAATATCTAGCTAAACAATTATTGATTTGAAATTTTAAAGGTAATATTATATATTACTTAGAAGGTAATAATCCATTAATCCATTGAGCAAAGCCACCTGGATTTCGAGTTTGAATATATACTTTACCTGGTCCTCTAAATCTACATACAAGACCTTCTCCTGAAGTAAAGGAAGATACCCAACCGCTTGAAGCTTTTTCTATGCTATAATTAATATTCTTATTCCATGCAACTAAATGAGCATTATCAATTATATATTCTTCTCCATGATCTAAATCCAATTCATGTATTTCTCCAAATGAACTCACAAATAATGTTCCCTTACCATCAATTTTAAGAACAAAAAAACCTTCTCCCGAAAAAATTCCTTTTGCTAAATTTTGTACATTGGTTCCTATATTAACAGACTGTGAAGATGCTAAAAATCCATCTTTTTGGACAATGTACTCATCAGATCCATTTAGTTCTAAAGCTATAATTCCACCAGGAGAAGACGTTGATAATAATGCTTCTCCAGGTCCTCTACTAGCCTTCAAAGTTTGAAAAAAGAACTTCTCTCCCGCAAGCATTCTTCCTATTCCACCAAAAAGACCTCCTTCAAGTTTACCCTCGACGTCTACTGTATTACTCATAGCTACCATAGCTCCCGATTCGGCCTTTATACTCTCTCCGTTGTCAAGTTTAACCTTGATCATAGGGAATGCTCCCTTGTAAAGTATTTCATATTTCATATATATCGCCTCCATATACTATTTATTGAAATTTTTTATTTCATAAAAAACTAATTATACATAGTTGAGCAAATTGCATAATTACCATCCTAAAAAACTTACTACTATATATAGTCTTAAATCCCCCAGAGCCATGCCATATTTATTATGCAATTGTGCCAAGTTAAAATTATGCAATTACCTCAGTTAATCAAAGCAGGTAACTATATGTTTAATTATGGAATATAACCTAAAATTTCTTCCATCTGTCACTAATTATATGATAAATAACAACAAATTACCATATAAATTTCTATTTTAATTAAACTGTCCGCCTTCTAAAACAGATGAATTTAAGATATAAGGTTCACCTCAAATCATGTCCTGTCATTTAACACAAAAACAATAATCTTATTATGATTTAATATATTTTTTACTACACCCATAACAAATTGATTTATACGTGTCGTGGAGTCGGAGTTGTTTACACTTTGAAATTGACTACTAACTTTTAAATTTAAAAGATTAACTATATATGAACAAGTTCAAGATTCAAGAATAACACATCGTAGCAGTCACGTCGCATTATCCAAAAGATGTATTTGATTGAAATCATTACCATGTTATAATGTAAATAAATAAGACTGAGCTAGCAAAGGCTTAGTCTTATTGTTCTTTGATTAGCAAGGGAGGTTCTGTTATGAAGCGGAAGATTTTACTCACTGTTATTGCTGCTCTGATGCTATTAGGATTTTTAGTATCAGTGGTTCGAAATCGAGTTACTGAATACGATGAATATCTTGATCGTTCAAAAGTAAATCAAAGAGTGTATATTGAGGATGAATTTGCTGATGAAAGATTTAAACAAATATTTTTTCTTAATAGTATAGAGGACCATAGTGTGTATATTGTCGATAAAGAATTGTGCATAAATATGTCCTTTGACGAGAATGTTACAAGATCAGAGATTTTTGGAGCAAAAAATTTTTATAGTAAACTAGTGTACGAAAAGGGCATGAAGTATGGAGCTTTACCATATCAGTCACTTTATATTCAAAAAGAGACATTTGATGAAGCGACACTAAGAATCTTTATAGATGACGAATTGCTAATATATATGAATTATGCATTTGGTTCTGATTTTCATGATTACTATGAGAACATGTCAGTTGATCTGGACTCTAGGAATGCCAACAGTTCCAATATTGATCTATTTAATAAAGAAATGGCGGAATCGTTACCTTTTATAGATGGTATTACTGTTATAAAACCTTTTAAGCCCTATGTTTTTTTATTTAAAGTGACAACGGATCAATTTTTAGAGGATAATGAAGTTGATGCTTTAAAAATGTCTATTGAAAATAATATTGCTTTAAAACTAGAAAGAGATGCTCTGAAACTTTATGGAGCAAATACTAACTCACTGGGAATTGTTGTAGATTTATATGCAAATGACGATAAGTATGATGAGTTAGTATTCTTTAATGGTGATAATAAAGCGTGGATTGAAGTGAATTGGCTTGAAACTGATTTTTTTAAGATGAATCTTGAGTAGTAGATAAGTGAAAGCGTTTATCTCTTTATCAATCTTGAGTTTTATATGTCCATGGAGTCGGAGTTGTCGACACTAAACACGACTTAAACGCAAATTAAAAATTAATCGTCACAAAAAAAACTGGCAGAAAGCCAGTTAATTATTATAGTACTTTAAATACATCATCCATTTTGTTATAAACTAGAAAATGACCCTGATCCGGATAGAAATGTGTTATGGCATTAGGTAATTTTTCAGTCATGTATTTACATTGATTGCCGATACTTCTGTCTTTTCCACCCCAAAAAACATGAACTTCTTTTTGAATGTCCTCTAAAGGTATTTTCCAGTTGGCTGTATTTATAATGTCATAAGACATTGTGTTGTGCTTAATAGTAGATTTTTGTCTACATCCATCAGCATATGCTTCAGCAAGTTTTAGATAAAAGCCGTCTTTTTCTAGAGCTTCTAAATCAGGTCCCTTTAGCTTTTTCTTACCAAGCATTATAAACTTTACCGGATTTTTTTGAATCATTTTAGTTATAAAATGATTCTGGAAAAATATAAACCATGGTTTTCTTTGAGCAGTCTTATACAGTTGTTTATTGGCATTCATATCGCCTATAGATTCCTCTACGAACGGACCAACGCTACTGATTAATGCAATATTTTCTAGTTTATGAGGTATCTTTTGAGCACAAATTAAAGTGTAAGGACCACCGCCTGAGACACCTGCAATGGAAACCTTATCAATATCAAGTTTATCTAAGAGTTCTAGAATATCAAGTGGAAAATTTTCAAGAGCCCCATTAAAATTAAAATCCGAATGACCATAACCAGGTCTATCCATGGCTATAATTCTGAATAGATGATTATGAAACACTTCAGGTACATCTCTCCACATTAGCTTTGAAAATGGTGTTCCATGTACTAATAATAGTGGCCTTCCATTTGGATTACCGTACTCTTTATATGCCATTTTTCTTCCATCTTTTAAATTAATAATATTATAACTCATAAATTCCTCCTGGTATAATAAAGTCATAGTATAAAGGCTATGCTGATTGATTAAATTTCTATTTTAAAGGTTTGCCTTGATCATACCATTGATTTCTACAAACAAGAATAACACGATTGCCTTCCTACTGCCTTTTCTTTTTCTCAAGCTTCTTAAACCCCAAGTAAATTATGCCTACACAAATCATCAAACCTATGATTGCTGGTACAAAAATAGATTTTCCGGATTCTCCGCCGCTTGTCACACTCCAAATCATTTTACCCACAGCCATAAAAATAACAACTGACAATCCAAACCATAAACTACGTTTCCATAGCGCTACTCCTAAAGCAGTGAATGAAATTGGTATGAGAAGTGTTATCAAAATTTTAACTATTCCCCACTCACCACTTAAATATTCCATTTCCATTTCCAAGAATTGATTTACCATTTCATTTGAAGTTTCAGGCTTTGGAAACCAGAACATGCTTGTTAACAGTAAAAAAATTGTTCCCGAAATACCTGCCCAGCTCCTTTTGTATGCAAAATAGCAAAAGGGTATTAGAAACAATGGCCTGATATACCAGCTTAACTGGTTGTGGTGTCGTTCAAAAACCCAATTGAAAAAGTCTTTGCTGGTAAATGATAAAATAAGAAACAATACTGTAAATACACCAAAGGTTATAGCCAAAATTTTATCATTACGTTTACGTTTTTTATTTTCCATATTGCTAACCCTCCTAATTATTTTATGAAATTTCATAATTTTAACTTGGCACAATTGCATAATAAATATGGTATAGCTTTATGGCTTTTAAGACTATATATAGTAGTAAGTTTTTTAAGATCGTAATTATGCAATTTGCTCACTTAAATACATTACTCTATTTATAACTGTATTTTTCTGGTTCTTCATAAAAGTTAATAAACTGTCTAGCAATAACATGCATCCTAGTATATTTTCTAATAGCCTTATTCATTTCAAACAGATTATTCGTTGAAATTTCTTTTAGGGTCTTATGTTCTCTCATTAGTTCTTCATAAATTTCCTGTGGACGATTTTCAACGGTTCTATTTTCATAAATCTTTTTTGCTTTCATTAACAGAGTATTAGCTAATTCCTTTGCCTTTTCTACTGTCTCTATTGGTTTCTCCATTAATTCAATATCCCAAAATGCATTTCTTTCATTATATATTGATATAGATAAATCTGGACTTATAGGTGCCGCTCCCCTAATTGCTGGTCCTGTACAGATTGAATAGATTCCTTCTTTGGGTTTCATCACAGCAACTAAAGCGTTTGATGCATGTGCAGCTGAAATAACACCCCATTCACCTCGGTTAACATATGCTTTTTTTATTTTTTTAAAATCTCCTGTTGGCATAGTTCCAGTTGTTCTATAAATTTTCTTCATTCCTTCGACGGAAATCTCGCCAAGTAGTTTTTTGCCCATTGAATTTAAGAATAGATTGCGATTATAACTATTCCAATAGGCAAACATCATTCCTTTTGACATTAATTCATCCATTTTCAAATTTCCAGTGAACCATTTGAACATCATGGACAAGGATTTTGTCATTCCCTGAGGTTTTTTGGGCCTCCATCCTCCCTCTTCATCCCAATCCCATAAATCTTTTATTTTCCCCATCCATTCTGAGTCTACAGCATCTGGATGCAGAACACTATTATTTGAAAAAAGATAATCCTGCTCACCTAGAAGTCCTGATTCACGTATGCATAGTGGCTCCTTTCTCGATTCGATGATATATCCATACTCGCTATCGGCGTAGAAACCTCCCACTGTAGCTTGATCTCCATTTCCAATATCTCCTATTGGCCAATTCATTTCTTGCTCTAATGCTTCTTTTGCAGTCTTCTTATATCTTAAGTTATGAAAGACAGATGCTCCTCTTCTGATACCATAGCCCCACTCTAAAATAGGTTCTAATAACTTAGGACCACCACCATGATGAACATATGCAAGACCTTCTAAATTCATTCCCGGATGCCCAAAGAACCAGTTAGGACCCACAGTCGGTAGAGTGCCTGTAGCTTCAAAAGGTGTGAAAATAAGAGGAATTCCATCACTTGGGTACATGACAATGGTAATTTGATAGCTCATGTCATGATCTCCAGTAGCTGCAACCACCAATTCACCATCCTCTGTAGCAGTGTTCCATGCTGCAATTGCAGTACAAGCAAGTGGTGGAAGTTCTGGAATTCCAGATTCTGCATTCAAGTACGAACTTGCTGGTGGCTTATGACCTACCCACAAATCTAAAACTTGTTCATAACTTAGTTTTATGCCTTTCTTTTTTGAATAATCAACCCATCCTTTTACAAAATCAATAATTTCCGGTGTGTGTTTTTTATGCACGTCTTCCCATTTTCTAATTTCTGTAATTTCATCTTCATTAAAATTTTTATGTGTGTGCCTCTTTAACATCCAATCTCCATAGATCGTTTCAAGTTGCTCTGCATATTCATATCCCATATCATAACTTGATCCTTGTAACAAAACAATTGGTGTTATATCAGGTATTAGAGGAACATTATGTGAAAAAACTATTTCTGATGATTCATGTGTTTCAGGTTTATCATAATTAATTTTCCCATCATCACCTGTTTCTAAATAATTATTTAATTGATTTGCAATATAAATAGCTTTTTTAAATGCACCAAATGCCTTTTTCCATTTCTTTTTATCTTTTGTTCTTATAGCCTCAGTAGCTAACCATTTACCTGTATATAAGTAAATCATTCCATCATTAAACTCTTTTACTCTTTCCTTATAAATACTTGAATTATTATCAAGTTTTGCTATTTTCAAATTGGCCAAAGTCAAATTTATTTTTGCTTTGTCCCTCATAGGATAGGCCTTAAATGCTTTTCCATTTTCCTTATAAAATTTTATAAATTCTATTATTCCTGCTTTTTTATTACTCATATCATTACCTCCAACTTAACTCCTTTGCCATATATATCGACCATTCGCATTCATTCTACTATTATATGATGTTTACATCAGTATTTATTAGGACCTTTATACTGTCTATATGGCTTACTTTTTCCCTGATTCATAATTCTTATTGCATATGTTGGACAATTATTAATGCATCTTAGACAGACAGTACAATTGCCATGTGTTTTTACTGCATCACCATTACCTGGCAGGGTCAAATTCTTAGTAGGACATAGACTCACACATTTTCCACACTTTATGCATGATTGCTTATTAATTTTGATGTCATATTTGCGAATCATCCCTTTATTAGATATTCTTTGAAAACTACCTACGATGGTATTCAATATATCTGAGCCTTCTAGTTTATTAATTCCTTGTTCGATGTTTTCTACAATACAATCTAGTTTAGCATCTGCTTTCACTTTTACTTTACGAATTTTATCATCTGAAGGTATCTGAAATCCTGGTATTGGAGTGTCAAAATTACATGGCATATGGACATTGTATGCCCATGCAAGTTCTAAATTCATCTTATCACAGTATTTTTTTGCCGCTAAAGCACCATCTCCACTGTAGATGGCTACTGATGTGATACAAAATGAATGCTTCCTTTTACTCATTTTGAACTTAGAAAGCTCCTCAAGATATTTCTCGAATATCTCCGGCATATCTGAACCATATATGGGATAAAAAAATCCTATAAGATCTGCTTTTTCAAATAACTTCGCCGCTTCGCTAACAGTATAATCTTCAATCGAAATCATTTCAGCATCATGTTTCTTTGCAGTTAATTTTTCTTGAAACTGTTTAGCAACCCACTTTGTGTTGCCAGTTCCACTAAAGTATAGACCTACGATTTTCATATTTCCCTCCATTTGAAGTAAATTAATGTCAAATAGCAATTTATATATGTTCATCAATAAAATTTGATACTCGTTCCCTAATCTTATCAAAGTGTTTTAGTTTAAGGTGTCCTCCACTAGGTAGTGAAAGTAAGACTGCTCCGGGAATTCTACTGGCAACGTTTTCTGCATGGTCAAATGGAACGTTTGTATCATTGATAGCATGAATCACTAATGTAGGAACTGTTATGCTTTTAAAATGATAATTGTTTTTCCATCTATTAGCATCAGCCCACTCATACACATCCTGAAATAATCCATCTTTTCTAAGTGAAATAGGGTGCATGCTTTTAAATAATTTTTCTAAGTATTGTTTTTCGTAATCAGATAATCCTTTTTGAATTTCTTTTGTAACACCAATCTTTTCTAAAGCCAGAGATTTCAGATAGCTTGTTACCATCCAATAAATAAAATCATTTTTATATATTGAAAGTGGTCTTTTAGGCAAATACATACTTACACCAGATGTGTTTATTAGTGTAGAACACTTTTGGGGATACTTTTGAGCAAATTGTATAGCAGATGGGGCACCACCAGATGTTCCAATAATCGCTACGCGAGGTATATCTAATGCTTCTAGAAGATGTGCATAGGCATCTGCTTGGGTTACTGCTGAACTATCTTTAGGAAGAGGTGTTCTTAAATGTCCAAATCTTGATACACTTATAATTTTATACTTATTATGTAGATGAGAATAAGAAGTAATCATGCCTTGATCGAATCCACCTGCGCCTCCATGACTTATCAAAACCGGATATCCGTCTCCAACAATTTTATAATCAATCTGTCCTGATTTTGTTTGAATTAATTTGCTTTCTCCCTGCAACTCGCTTGTAGCTGTTCTGATTTCTTTCTTATAGCGTAAAAATAATCTAAAAAATATAATTGCTACAATGAGAATTAGCATTAAAAATATGTAAAACAGATTCATACCTTGTTCTCCTTTCATATCATTTGATAGGTTCTCATACCATTTAATATTAAATTCCAGTTGATCAATACCATATTGTAGCGTTTTGAAATGATGGACAACAATTTGAAAGTAGTTGAGTCGACTACTAATTGACTATAATCGTGGATGCCATTAGTTTAGACAAAACAGTTCTTTTCTATGAAAAATTTTCAGGTTAACTCGTTAAATTTCAATACATGCGACAGGACTGTTTACTGTCACCTTAAAAAGGTAGATGTAATAACCATGTAATTTGTGTCATTATTAATCACAACATATCGACTAAAATCTAACTTTGACACATAAATAACAACTTGTTAATGATTCGTAACATCTATTTGATATTAAAAAACAATTCACCAGATGTTAAATCAAGTAAATATCAGTCATGCATTGATGTATCATTACATTTCAAACAATAAAAACAAGAAATATCATAAAATATATTGATAAAAAAATAACAACATGTTATCATTATCTAGTGCTAATATTTAGAAATTGAATATTAATACTGAAGTATCAAAAAATCTACTGGAGGGTATAGACATGGAAAGAGTTTTAGAACTATTCAAAGCAATTGATTCTTTTGTATGGGGTCCACCATTATTAATTTTATTAGTGGGCACAGGAATATTTTTAACAGTTAGACTAGGATTACTTCAAGTCATAAGATTACCTCTAGCAATCAAATATTTATTTTCGAAGGATGAAGATAGTACTGGAGAAGGCGATGTATCAAGTTTTGCGGCTTTGTGTACTGCATTGGCGGCTACTATCGGGACAGGCAATATAGTTGGAGTTGCAACGGCTATAAAGCTTGGGGGACCTGGAGCATTATTTTGGATGTGGCTTGCGGCGTTTTTCGGTATGGCTACTAAGTATGCCGAAGGATTATTAGCAGTTAAATATAGGGTTATAGATGAGAATGGTGAAATGTCAGGTGGGCCGATGTATTATATTGAAAAGGGTCTAGGCAATATATGGCTGGCAAAGGCTTTTGCTATATTTGGGATAGGTGTTGCATATTTTGGAATAGGAACATTTCCACAGGTAAATGCAATTACTAATGCAGCAAAACTCACATTAAATATTCCAGTTATGGTTAGCTCAATTATTTTAACAATACTAGTAGCATTAGTTACATTAAGGGGAATAAAAAGCATTTCTAAGGTAGCTGAGTTAGCTGTTCCATTTATGGCAGGATTCTATATACTAGGATCATTAATGATACTTTTATATAATGTAAATGTACTTCCTCAGGCCATTGCTTTAGTTGTTAAGAGTGCCTTTACTCCAACTGCTGCATCTGGAGGATTTCTTGGTGCAAGTGTTATGTTAGCAATTAGAAGTGGAGTTTCAAGAGGAGTATTTTCAAATGAATCTGGACTTGGAAGCGCACCAATAGCTGCGGCTGCTGCTAGAACAAAATCCTGTGTAAGACAAGGCCTAGTTTCAATGACAGGTACTTTTTTCGATACAATAATAGTTTGTACAATGACAGGATTAGTACTTATTTTAACAGGTACATGGAATTCAAGCTTAGAAGGTGCTGCTATGACAAATGCAGCCTTTAATTCTGGATTACCAATACCCTATGTAGGGCAGCTTATCGTTACAATTGGTCTTATGTTCTTTGCCTTTACAACTATTTTAGGATGGAACTATTATGGAGAAAGATGTACGGAATATCTCTTCGGAGTAAAGGGTATAAAGCCCTATAGATATATATTTATTGGTATCGTAGCATTAGGAGCTTTCAATCTTAAGTTAGATTTAATATGGATTGTTGCAGATATAGTGAACGGATTAATGGCTATTCCAAATCTTATCGCTATTATTGGATTGAGTGGAATCATAGTATATGAAACTAGGGATTACTTTGATGTACTTAAGAAAAAACAATCAGGCGGGAAACAATATAATAAAAAAACTGCATAATTTCTAAGATGACATGGTATTAAGGTGATAGAGGATATTTCTTCTATCACCTTTAACTATTTCACTTATTTATCTGATTTTCATTTCATAGTTACAAGACATTTCTTTAAGGCGACATTAAAACCCTTTCCATGATCCCTTATAATCTTATAACGATTTTTAATATATATAACAATATTTAATGCAGGTTAAGTTGTTATACCCTTATGTCGAATAATGCTGTATCATAAGAGGTAGGATTTTGATAATATTCTAACAATCATCAAAAAGGAGGAGTACAATGTCTAAAAATAAATTGAATATCACAAAATTTCTTAGTTTAATTGCATTGCTATGGATTGCCTCTGGACATTTCTACCCTATGAAGGTACCTATAGGAGGAAAAATAGTAGCAATTAATGCCTTTTCTGAGTTTTACATGATACCTATATTTGGCATTTGGAGAATTCGCCAGGAAAAAGATAAGTTTCAAAAAAAGCGTTTAAAGTGGATGCTAGCTTTATTTGGGATCTACTGGCTTGCACTTCCTGTGATTTTTAGAAAAATTCCGGTAATTGATGGATCGACTACCTCCTTAACGAGTGCATATCATACAATAGGCTCTATTGCTTTCTTTTTATTCTTCATAGCTGTTCTTCTATTTGGAAAAAGAGCCGATTGCGGTTGGAACTGCACCTGTGTCTTTACTAGGGAAACCGTTGGCTTTGCCTTTAGAGATAAAACAAAGAAAGGGAAGGTTTGGTGGCAGCTTCGTCATTTAAAATGGATTATGCTTATTTTAGTATGGTCGTTTCTAGTTTATTTAATTGTAAACCCACAAAATGCTAACGCTACTTTCAAAAGACCTTTATATAAGTTTATTCTCGATATTTATTATGGGACAATACTACTTATTCCACTAATAGGCCATAGGAATATTTGTCGTTACGCCTGTCCTTGGTCAGCTACTTGGGCTGTGCTTAATAAGGTAGGTCCATATAAGATTGTAGCTGATGCTAGTAAATGTATAGACTGTGGTATTTGTGAAAGAGAATGTGATATGGGGATTCCTATACAAAGTATGATACATAAAACCGGTATGATTGATACTGGAGAATGTATGGGATGTGAGCGCTGTGTGCGTAAATGCCCTAAAAGTGTTTTAACAATTATTGATTTTAGAGACAAAATACCTGGTTTCAATATGAACTATACCCAAAGAGGTATTAGAGTAATATTAGGATTGACCCTGGCTATTATCCCTTTTGCTTTAAAAAATACAGTTGGTTTATCCATAGGAATCATTGCTTTGTATTTATTTTTATCGGGATTATTTGGTTATTCCCTCTTCTCGTATGTTTTTAAGAAAAAGAATTCTTATAAAAAACAATCAACATAGTATATTTAATCTTATTTTGAGCTTGGAGAACATGACAGAGGACTGATACCCGGACACACTAGAAAAAGTGTATCCGATATGTCAGTCCCCTGTCATATTTTTTTAGCAAAGTACACATTTAACTATTTTTCAATGCTGCTATTATCTTCTCTGGTGTAAGGGGTAGATCAGACAGATTTGTACCTAAAGCATTATTAACTGCGTTGACAACGGCGGCAGCTACAGGAACCGTTGCAATCTCTCCTACACTTTTTGCTCCAAAGGGGCCGTCATCTCCGCCATCTTCTACTAATAAAACCTTAACATCGGGCATATCCGGCGCATTAATTACATGATATTTTGCAAAGCTGTCATTGATTACTTTTCCATTGTCATCTATTTTTATTTCCTCACATAATGCATATCCTATACCCAATTGTACCGCGCCTTGAACCTGGCCCTCTACCATTCCGCGGTTTATAGCCTTTCCTATGTCCTGTACTGCCAGATAATCCGTTACTCTTGTTAGTCCAGTTAGAGTATCTACTTCAACCTCTGCAAAGTGAACTCCATAGACTCCTGGATTTGATTTCGATCTATGGGTTTCGGTAGCAATAATATCAGTTTCATGTTTAAATTTAGTAGTGACTGCAATCACTCGATAGCTTAACTTACTTTCTTCCTTTCCTTTTATCCAGACCTCTCCATTTTCTATTTTCAAATGTTCTTTAGGCCTTTGAAATATCATCTCAGCTCCTAATAATATCTTTTCCTTTACACTTTCAGCAACCTTTTTAGCACATGCTCCAGCCACATATGTTACTCTGCTACCATAGGAGCCAAAGTCGTATGGAGTTGAGTCTGTATCTCCTTCCGAAACAGATATTAAATCCGGATCGATTTCTAAAACTTCTGCAACTATTAGCTTCATCGATGTTACGGTTCCGCATCCTACATCGTGTAAACAAGAACTCAGGTTAAAGCTGCCGTCTTCATTCATTTTCAAAGTCATTGTAGTGAAATCTGGAAAGCCCCCGCCATACATACCATTTTTGTGGGCTCCACAGGCTACCCCAACTCCTTTTACATATCTCCCATCACTTTTTTTACCACGCCTGTTTTTCCAATCGAAATGCTCTGCTCCCTTTTCAAGACATTCCACTGCTCTGCAGTTTCCAAGGGAAAGGTTAGTACTGATGTCAATATCATAGGGATGTACTAGATTCTTTAATCTTAATTCTACAGGATCAATTTTTAATTCCTTTGCTGCTTGATCCATATGGATTTCCATAGGGGTGATCATTTCCGGTGATCCCCACCCCCTCATTCCTCCTGCCACTGGTGTATTTGTATATGCTGCTTTAATTTCATGTTGGTAATGTGGTATCCTATACAATCTAGGTATCTTTTTTAACATGGCATGAATTTGATCAAGAGAGCTACCAACATAAGCTCCTGCATCAAGAGTATTATTTACATGGCAATCAATCAACTGACCATTTTCTCTAAAGATTGTTCTTATTTTTGTTTCATTAGCAGGTCTTGTAATTGTAGCTATTATACTTTCTTTTCTATCGAATTGTAGTCTTACGGCACGCTTTGTTTCTTTAGCCATAAATGCCACAAGGGGTTCTAGAATAAATTCTTGTTTAGCTCCAAAGGACCCTCCCATAGGTGGTTTTATCACTCGTACTTTGTTATATTTTAACTCAAGTAAGTCAGCTACAACAGTTCTAACACCATAGACCCCTTGAGTAGGTGTCCAAATAATAAGCTTTCCAGTACTATCAAAGTCCGCTATATATGTATTGGTCTCCATGGCAGCATGATGCATCTTTTGGGTTTTGATATAGCTCTCAACTTCAACTTTTCCTTCTTCAAACTCCTCAGTACTGTCTCCGACTTCCAAGTCGCACTCACCAACTAAATTACCCATGGGATGAATATTTACAGCATCCTTTTTTAAACTTTCCTTAGGATCTATCATAATAGGTAATTCTTCATATTCAATGTCTATTAGGTCAATTGCTTTATTTGCAATTTTCAAGCTCTCAGCCACAACCGCTGCCACACGATCCCCTACAAATCTGACTTTATCCGTAAGTATGAGCTCATCTTCGGGACAACATCCTTGCTTAGATATTGTTCTATAGCGATTAAATGGCTTCCTAGGTGAGTTTAGATAAGTGAATACTTTTACAACACCTTCGAGTGCTTCTGCTCTACTGGTATCGATTTTTTTTACTATTCCATGGGCAATTGAGCTCAGGAGTAGTTTAGCATGCAGCATATTTGCTGGTTTCATGTCACCTGTATATACTAATTCTCCTCTAACCTTTTCATCTGCATCATGTATAGAGAAGGTCTTACCTATATATTTAAACTTATTAATCATTACTCTCACATCCTTGATTAATATACAAAGCAACCTATTGTCAAAATGTATTCGCTCTCTATAAGCTACGAAAAATCTATTACAATACGAAGATTTACCATCCCTAAAAACGTTAGCTGTCAAATCTCCGTAATGTAAGATATTTATCGTATTATATATATTTGAGGAAATTGCATATGCGAATATCATCCTTAATTAAAGCATTTATAATAGAGCATATTTTGGTGGTATAGCTCTAGAGAATTTAAGACTATATATAGTAGTAATTTTTTTAGGATGGTAATTATGCAAATTGCTCATTTAAAAATCAAGTTCTCCAATCATATCCTTAACTACCTTTACTATCTTTCCTTCACGAACAAGCTCATATATATACTCCATATCAGGATGAAAATGTCTATCCTCATCTACAGTCTCTACTTTTTCCCTTATTAAATCATATACTGCCTTTGTGACCTTTGAAGATTTAAGAGGTTTTAGGAAATCTAATGCCTGAGCCGCTACCATAAGTTCTATGGCTATTATATATTGAAGTTTCCTTGCTACTTCATATGCTTTCTTAGATGCAAAATATGCTAGACTTACTGGATCTTCCTGATTAGCACAGGTAGATATACTATCTATTGTAGAAGGGTGTGATAACACCTTAATCTCTCCTACTAGGCCTGCCGCCGTGTATTGAGGTATCATATATCCATTATTCAATCCAGGATTTTTCACTAGAAATGCTGGGAAATCATTAAGATGTCTATTCACCATTCTGTCAATTCTTCTTTCCGATAATTTAGCAAGTGTAGCCATTGCAATGCAAGCACAATCAGCGTGGGAACCTACATATGAGCCATCAAAGTTTCCACCCATTAGTCCTACTCCGTCATCACCTTCAGGATATATTATTGGATTATCACTAACAGAGTTCATCTCATCATATATCGATCTTAAGCCTTCACGAAGAATCCTCTTTGATGCCCCATGCATTTGAGGAGTACATCTTAGTGCATAGGCATCTTGAACCTTACTATCTACATATTTTTCTGCTATTTCACTATCCTTTAAGATAGTTAAAATATTTTCTGCAGTTCTTTGCTGTTCAATATGTTTTTTCATGCTGTGAAGTCTTTTATCACAGGCCTTAATAGTAGCCTTTAGAGCTTCGAAGGTAAGTGCTCCTGTAATATCAATGGCTTTAGCCGCATTTACGGCATCATAGATAGCTAGTATAGATAAGGCTGTTGCCGATGTTGTTCCATTTAATAGACTAAGACCCTCCTTACACTTTAAGCTTATAGCCTTGAGTCCAGTTCTTTTAAGGGCTTCGTCTCCGCTAACTAATTCATCCTCATACCAAGCTTTACCTTCCCCCATTAATACCAGTGTTATCTGCCCTTCTACACCCAAATATCCTACGGATCCTTCGCCCGGTGCATATGGTGTCACACCATTATTAAGTAACTTTTTAATCAATTCTATTGTCTCTAAGGATATTCCCGAATAGCCTTTACCTGTATTAAGAAGCATCATTAATTGTATGGCTCTTACAAGTTCTTTTTCCAATGGTCTTCCTACAGAGCACGCGTGGGAACGAACAATGTTTTTCTGAAGTGTTTCAGCATCCTCCGGTGATATTGCATATCTTACATTTTCTCCGAAGCCTGTGGTAACTCCATATATCCTTCTATTCTCTTTTAAAAACTTTTCTACTAGTTTTCTAGACTTATTGACTCTTTCACAGTATTCATCGGAAAATTCCAAAACAGCACCATATCTTGCAACGGCAACGAATTCTTCAATTGTAATTTCATTTTCACCCAGTATAACCTTTTTAATATCTTTAGGATCATTTGTTAATATCTTGCTTTCGTTAAATATCATCTAATTCACTCTCCTAGCTCTCTTTATTTCTTATTTTAAAATTGAAATTCGCAGTATCAAGATCTTTGTTTTAAATTTTTATGTTTATTAAACTAAGAATCCATATTTTAACGGGTCCTTTTCATCTATAACGAAATTATTGAATCCTGTTATAAATGTTTCACCGGCAACCCTTGGAACAACACCGATTAGATCTCCAACCTTTTCTTCCTTTGTAAGTTCTCCCTTAAAAATCGTACCTATAGCACTTTCATGAATAAATTCTTCATTCAGTTTGAGCTTACCCTTGGCGTGTAGTCTGGCCATTCTAGCACATGTTCCCGTGCCACATGGTGAACGGTCTGCTTGAGTGTCTCCAAATACAACAAAGTTCTTATAGCTCTCGTCAGGTGTCACAGGTGTTTTGCAAAACATCAAATCATTCAAGAATGTAATTTCTGTTTTGGATGGATGCTCTACCTTTATGGAGTCATTAGCAGCTTTAAGAATTTTCATCCCCAATTCAGCCATAGTTCTCATATTTTCTGGAGCTATTTCTAATCCTAACGGTTCAACATCTACGAATACAAAGAAATTACCTCCATAGCCAATGTCAACAGAAACTTTTCCTAGATCTTGAACTGTGATCTCAACATCGGTCTTATAAAGAAAGGATGGAATATTTTCAAAGCTTACACTTTTTGCTTCGCCATTTTCTACTCCGACGTAGGCTTTAATCAATCCAGATGGTGTATCCATTACTACTGTTGTAACAGGTTCCTCTTTTATTACCATCCCCGTTTCTACCATTGCTTTTCCAACTGCTAGGGCTCCTGCGCCACACATGGGGGCATATCCTCTTGTATCGATATAAAACAGTCCAATATGTGCATCTTTTGTGGTGGGCTCAGTTAACACAGCCCCCACCATTTCCCGGTGACCCCTAGGTTCGCACATTGTAGCGGTTCTCAAATGGTCATAATTTTTTTCCATATACTCCATTTTTTCAAACATGGTATCTCCATGCAAGGTGGGAATCCCTCCAGTAATAATTCTAATTGGCTCTCCTGCGGCATGTGTATCAATTATGTTAATTGAATTTGCTAAGTTCATACCTCTGCCCTCCTAGCTTTAAATCATTTCACATTATATAAAAGCAATGTTCATACCAAGTTTTTCAGTTTTTACTCATGAAGGTTTAGAGCCTTTGGAAATACTTATGTTTTTAAACCATATGCATTCTGGAAATCTCTGAACTTATTAATCTCAATTAAATTAAACCCCTATGTTTATTCAATTCTACCCTCAAACCTGCAAAAAAAATTTTCACTAGTTATTGAGGAACTATATCATATATAGTAAAAGGGAAAGTGAAAAAAAATTTTTCATGAAAAGATTTTCTTCACATTTACAAACTGAAGTTGGAGGTGTTTTATTTGTCATTTCCTATAGAGTTAATGGATATACTTTTTGATAATATAAAGCAAGGAGTTATTGTCCTAGATAAGGATTTTAAGGTACTATTTTTGAATAGATTTGCAGATAAGATTTTAGGCATAAAGGTTTATTCTTATTTGAGTAGCTCCAATACCCAGTTTAATCCTGATTTAGGCTCACAGAAGATATCCTATGGGGATAGAATTCTTGATATAGAATGGAAAAGGGAAAAACTGAAGCAAAGCAGGGTTTACTTAGGATTTATATCGGATATTACAGACTATGAGAATGAAAAAGTTAAGCTATCTTCATTGGAGACAATAGTTGATAACATTAGTGAAGGCATAGTTTGTGCAGATACGGAGGGTAAGATATTTATTTATAACAAGGCCAGTGAAAATTTAGAAGGACTTTCTCGCAGGGATGTTCTTGGCAGGAAAAATACTGATGTCTACCATGTTACTGCTGAAACAAGTGAATTTGTTAAGGTTTTGCAAACGGAGAACCCATTATTGGGGGTTTACGGTAATTTCCTTACACATAAGGGAAATTATGTTGATATCAGCTGTGACTATTTTCCGATATTTCATAACAAAGAAATTGTTGGCGTTTATGCCCTAACTAGAAATGTAGCTAAAATACAAGAGTTGCTAAATAGAACTATAGAAATACAGGAACGGCTTAAAAGTAATATCACTAAGATTTTGAATCCCAACTGTAAATACAATTTTAAAGATATTATAGGAACCAATAAATTATTTACACAGGCAATTGTAGAAGCAAAAAAAGCGGCTAAAAGTGATAGTAGTGTATTGATTGTAGGAGAAACAGGGACAGGAAAGGAGCTCTTTGTTCAAAGTATTCATGAAGAAAGTTTACGTAGGAATGAGCCCTTTGTACCTATAAATTGTGCTGCTATACCTAATGCTTTATTGGAAAGTCTCTTGTTTGGTACTGTAAAGGGTGCTTTTACCGGTGCAATAGATAGCCCGGGACTTTTCCAACAGGCGGCAAAGGGTACTCTTTTTCTAGATGAATTGAACTCTATGAGTTTAAATCTTCAAGCAAAGCTACTACGGGTATTAGAAGAAAGAAAGCTACGTAGAATCGGAGGAAAAGGTGAAGTACCTATTAACTGTCGTATCATTAGCGCAACTAATCAAGACCCCTTGGAGTGTATTGAACAAAATACTCTAAGAAAGGACCTGTTTTATCGACTGGCTACTATTACCGTTGCTATTCCCGCATTGAGAAATCGAAAAGAAGATATAGGGCCTTTAATAGATCATTTCATAAAAAAATATAATAAAAAATACAATACCTGTGTAACTTCGATTTCATCGGATTTGATTGAAATTTTTATAAAATATGATTGGCCTGGAAACGTTAGAGAGCTAGAGCATCTAATAGAAAGCACTATAGTTATGATAGAAAACGAAAAAATAATAAGCTTAGAACATCTTCCATCTTATTTTTATAAGCAATTTCTCAATACTAAAAATCAATTTCATGTTTCACTGTATAAAAAATCTGGCTCACTCTCTGAGGTTCTTCAATATGCCGAGAAGCAAACGATTTTGCAGGCTTTATCTGAGCATCGCATAAACATTACAAGGGCTGCTGATTCCCTGGGTATAGCTAGGCAAAATCTCCATTATCGAATACGAAAGCTAGGTATAAATACTGATAGCTTGAAAAAGAAATAATAATTATTACATTTTAAGGGGTTGTCTTATAAAACATCCCCTTAAACATCAACATAGGAAATCTCATTACCAGACCATTCTAGAAATTTTTCAAAATTCTTATATGCTATAGTAAGAGTTACCGTATTTATATTTGGATGGAAGCTAATATTCTCGGATTTAGTTAACTCTCTATCTATTAGTACCTTTACGTTCTTATCATTATTATTCACTAATCCAAAGGGACTTACAGAACCGGGTTTAAGTCCTAGATATTTATACAGCCTTTCTTTTGAAGCAAAGCTTAGACTTGTACTCCCTATCTGCTTTGATAACTCTTTTAAGTCTACTTTTTTTTCATCCTCTAGAACAACAAGATAGTGTTTGTCTCCCTTTCTATTACGAATAAAAAGATTTTTACATCCCTGTCCAGTTACATTTTTAGCTAATTGTTTAGCTTCTTCAACGGTGTAAACTGGAGGATGTTCATGTTTTTCATATTTTATTTCTAATTTTTCTAAAGCATCATAGACTTTTTGTTCAGTTTCTATAGACATTTGAATTCACTTCCTTTACTTAGATTATAATTAATTGGTTTTATTATATTTTTACCATTATTTTTTGCCTTATATAATGATCTATTCAATGATTTTATCAAGTTGTTCACATATCCATAAGACTAATGGTAAATACCATGACTTGCTTGATATCGTACTTTCATTTTCTTAACTGAGCAAATTGCATAATTAAATATTAATTATATCTCATCCAAGCCCTTATCAATAGCTTCCTGTACAACTTTTTGACAGCACTTTCCCGAAGGATTCTTTATTTCACACTGACCATTTTTCATTGCCCCAGTTAATCTAATTATATCTTTCATGTCTCTACCACCTTCGTTTATAACTGCATTAATTATTTGATCTTCTGTTACTTCGTTACAATAACATAGATATTTAGGGTCTGCATCTTTTTTAAACCAAACTGGTACCTTGATTTCATTTTTGATAACAATAATGTTTTCATCTTCTGAAAAATATACAACATCACAGTTAGGATTTTCGCATAGAAAATAATCAATATTTTTAATTTCCTTTTCTTTTTCATCAGTCACTAAATGTTTAACAGTTTCATATTTTATTTCAGTACCTAAATTTCCACAACTAGGACAAGCAATATTTTCTTCTATACTAGAAGTCTTTAATTCTCTACTTCAACAGGATTTATTCATTATTTTCATATTTCATGCCTCCTAGGAAATTGACTATTAAATTCAGTAGATATAATTATATTTGTTTAATTATTTATTCCTATACAATACTACTGCTATCGTATCTTCACTAATATCAATCTCAGCTTTATCTGTCATCATTCCAACTAAAGTAAGCTCAGTGTCAACATCGCAATCACCTGCTAATTCCCAATAGTACTCTTCCATTTCTTCTTGTTTATCGCATTTTAAGTATTTCACTAACTTTTCTATTTTTTCATTATCCGTTGTAGTGTAGTTACATTTTAAGGAAATTTTATAGTGATCGCTTTTTTCTTTTAAGTTAATATTGATATCAGTTGCACCCATAGTAAAAAAATAGGTGATTAATTCATCAACTATCTTTGAGATTCTCTTTTTATTATGCTTCATCATATTTCATCCTTTCTAAAGGCCTCAATTATAGGGACTAAAATAGCTGCAACTATACCAGCAGCAAATCCATTATTGTATAAATTCAACCCTCCGTGTAATACTCCGACATTAAGAACTACAGATGAATGTATAAAGGCAGCAATGACTCCGTATTGCCATCCGAATTCTCCTGCGATTGGTGCTAATGCGGTTCCGAACAGAGCAGCCAGTAATATAGATGGATCATTGATACTCCATATTTTTGTTAATGACCCTATGAATACGCCTAAAAATATAGGAAGTATATTCTTAGGATGCTTCCCGAATCCTCCAAATCCAGCAACTGTCAATATTCCTCCAATTGTAGGTCCGTTTAAATCCCCTTTTACAAGTAGTACATAACTTGTTGCAATAATGCCATTAATTCCAACATTAATTAATGTTAGTGGAAAACCTTCTAAAATAACAAAATCAGCTACAAGTCTTCCCGAATACTTCATTATATTCTTTAGGTTCTTAAATGATCTATCATTTAAATAAAATCCAGCACCGATCATAGCTAAAAATACTACGTATAGGTATATACTTAGTATTTTATTATTACCGGTTGTCCAAATAAATCTTGGATTTGGTAAAAAACCATATGATTTAAAAATTGAAACGAATATAGTTCCTATCATTCCACCAGCAAAACCAATATTGTATAAATTAAAACCCTGATGTACTCTTAACAAATAGGAAGATAGAGGCGGAAGTATAAAACCAATACTTAATCCAACTAAAATTCCTAATGACACCCTAATAAAAGCTGGAGCCGTTGTACTAAACATTATTTCCGTGACGAAGGGTGCCATAGCAGTTCCAAATAGAGCTATGTATATATATTTTGAAAATTTTTCCTTTTGAACCTTTGAATATAAGTATACACCTATCACTATAAACCATACATTAAGAAGATTCTTCCCAAAGAAAGCAAACCCTGCAATTAAAAATAAAGATGCAATAGTTGCTCCATTAAAATTAATTTTTAACTTGTAAAGTAAATATGTAAATATTAACGTTAGCACTCCTGAATTTACAAAGGCTGCTCCCATACCACCAAGGCCTATATAGTCGGTTATTAGTGTATCTGGTTCTTTTAGTATTGTATATACTCCTTTCAATATTTCCTTTGGTGTATCGACAAGAAAGCCAAATAAAACTAAGGAAAGAGCAAATAAAGTTATGATCATATACCTACTATTATTTGCTTTTTTCTTTTGTAAGTCAATATCATTAATTGATTTCATCAACAATACTCCTCCCATTTTCTAAATTTCAAAACGATCCTTACCTAAAAACCTTAATTATGTAGAGAACTATAACTCCTGCTATAATAGGGTTTTGATTTACTACATCATAATATACAACGCAATTTTCATGCCAATAGAAATATAATATGCATATGCATTAAATTTACTTAGTTTCATCATTTTAGCTTTAATAGAATATAATAAAATTATTATAAAATTTGAATTTTTAGTATTAATGTGTTTTATTTTAGATCACTTTTAGATATTTAGTTTGTCCAATGATGTTTCATTTCAAAACACGTGTTTTATTTTAAAACACATTTTATAAGAATACTAAACTTAACTAATCATCATCTCTGCTATAGGTTTCGCTTCGTCCAAAACCGCTACTCAAAAAAATTTAGTCAATACCCATACGAAATAGTTGTATCGTGCAACTGTTTCGTGCCACAATAATTGTGAGGTGATATCGTGATTAATCATACAAATGTTAATACATTCAGGGAACTTATAAGAGTTTTAGTGAGAAATCTAGGTATTTTAGAGAAGGATGGTATTGCTAAAGATTTTGGATGAAATTTATAGTGATGAAGAACTTAATCTTCTTGATGGAGCCTTTGCAAGCGCTGCTATTAAAGCTGATAAACAGGGGTGATTTTAGTGAGATATTCAACAAGATTAGCTACTATTAAAGATATACCTTCAATAACAACTATCTATAACCAGGGTATTGAAGATAGAATTGCTACCCTAGAAGCTCGACTTCGTACTACAGATGATATGAGGCAGTTGTTGTTAAATAGAAGCGAAAAGTATAAAGTAATAGTTCTTACCGATGAATCAAATACACTTTTAGGCTGGGCATCCCTCAATATGTTTAATTCTAGATGCTGCTACAATGGAGTAGTAGACATTTCTATTTACATTGAAAGGGATATGAGGGGTAAGGGTTTAGGTAAGATACTTCTGAATAGCTTGATTGAAGCTGCAAAGGAGCAAGGATTTCACAAGCTTGTCTTGAGTACATTTGACTCCAATTAATTCGGACAAAAGCTCTATACTTCTGTAGGATTTAGAAAAATAGGCACCTATATAAAACAAGGTATTTTAGATGTCAAATAGGTTGATATAACGATTATGGAAAAATTGCTCGATTAAAAACTCATGGGCATCTAGACCCTTCGTTTTTGGTGAGATTTCTCTCCGAGAAATGATCTAAATAAAAAATCGGGGCTGTCTCACAAAACTATCTTATGAGTCCAGCCCCAGGGTGTTTCAGAATGAATGAAGTTCAAGGTTTTGAAATTTCAACGGTTTGGCTAGTTGTATAGAGTTCTTAGTAAAACTTCATTTGTACAGGTACAAATACTCAGGGCTCCTAAGAGTTTTGGACATGTATAAATTAAAGTCTTTACTAGAATCTCTATAATGTACATGCCAAGTCGGTGAAATTTTAAATAACGCAGAAATTCGTCATTCTGAGACACCCATATAATTTTAAAATACTGTGTTTAAAATGTTCTTGAGCATTTCTATTCCCTTTATTTCCTTTTCATACATAGGTATTTCTAGTACATAGGCTTTATCAAACCTATCATTAATCTCATCGATATATTTTAACTGCATATTTCTTCTATTCTTAAAAAATGGTGTTATTGCTTGTTCTTCAGGAATAATGAGATTAGAAACTACAAGCTGAGTTTTTATTCCTAATGTTTCTAATTCCATTGAAGCTCTATAGGCCTCAATAATAGGAGTTTTTTCTGGATACATTACAAAGGCAAATGTAGTTAATTCTTCATCCTTCATCATTTCGATTACCTTATCAAACTTCTCCTTCTCCCTTTTATTCCCCTCACTTATTTCTGCTGACTCACCTGCTTTAAATTGGATCTGCTTACTCCAATCCATTGGTAACTCAAGAAGTCTTAGTGTGTGCCCTGTAGGAGCCGTATCAAAAACTATAACTTCAAACTCTTCTATGCTTGCATATTCTATAAATTTTTGAAAGGCTGCCATTTCTTCTGTACAGGGTGAGTTTAATTCTTCTTCCATCGTTCCTATTGTTGTTTCGTCAAATTTTTCTCTTGCATTAGAAAGAATCATTTTCTTATATTCTTCTGTTGCCTTCTTTTGATCTATTTTTACTGCATATAGATTTTCTAAATCATCTATTTTTGTAATTTTATCTGACACTGGCTTTTCCAACACATTACCTATATGGGCTGCTGGATCGGTAGTCATAAGTAAAGTTTTATAACCACTCTTTGCAGTTTGAATAGCTGTAATACAAGCCATTGAAGTTTTGCCAACGCCACCTTTACCTGAGAAGAAAATATTTTTTCTTTTCCCATTTTTAGGATAAATAAGGCTTTGAATATCTTTAACATTAATTTCAGTTCCAAATAATTTTTCAGCACTTTTTCTAAACATAGAATTTCCTTTTAGCTCTGAATCAAAAAGCTCCATGGTGAGTATATTAATATCTTTAAAGGTTTCTTTTGCCTTATTCAAATAACTTTGCTGCATTTCATATCTTGACTTAAAAAATGGATTAATTGCTTCTTCCTTAGGAATAAACCCATTTATTATTATTTTACTTGTCTTTATTCCCAATGATTCAAGTTCCTTTGAAGATCTTAATGTCTCTTGTAAGGAAGTTTGCTCTGGTTGCATTACAAAAATAAAATCTGTCTTATTTCTATCTCTCAATTTTTCAATTGCGTCATCATATTTCTGTTTGCTGTCTTCAATAAGAGCTACTGGACCCATACAGGTTTGACCGCTTCCTTTAGCACTTTCTTCTATATGTTTACTCCAATCAACTGGGAGCTCCAATAATCTTATAGTATGACCGGTAGGTGCTGTATCAAAAATAATTATGTCAAAGGATTCTTCATCCATGAAATCAATGAACTTATCAAAGGATGCCATTTCCTCGGTACAAGGTCCACTAAGCTGCTCTTCAGCAATTTTTATCAATTCATCATCAAATAAATCTCTCATTGGAGCAAGTGATCGTTCTTTATATTCATCTGTTGCTTTTTGTGGGTCTATTTCCATTGCATATAGGTTATCTAATCCCTCAATACTTGTTATTTTATGACCAATTTCTTGCTCAAATACATCAGATAAATTAGCTGCGGGATCTGTTGTAACAATTAAAGTTCTTTTCCCAAGGTCAGCATGATGTATTGCTGTTGTACAAGCCATAGATGTTTTACCTACACCACCCTTACCCGAAAAAAAGATAAATTTAGTATTCATTTTATTCATCTCCTAGACTTTTTACCATTTCTTCTAATGTTGGATACTCATGGGTCTTTATCACTTGACCATTAATGACAGTTATCGGAAGGATTTTTCTGCCATTATCCTTTACTAACTTATATACTCCATGATTTTCCTTAAATTTCATAGGATGTTGAGTAATCATGTATCTTTCAATCTGAATTCCTTCGTATTTGTTCTTTAGGGATTCAATGTTTTCTGTTAGTCTCACTAACTTTTCATCTACGCTAGGTCCACATACTCCTGTTGGGCAACACATAGGTGGTTCAAAAAATTCTATTCTCATATACTTCTCCTCCTAATAAATATTTTACTCTTAAACATAGTAACTAATGTAATCAATTCCTGCCTAAAGTTTACATTAGATGCTTTGAAAACAATTTAAACTACAGTTCACCTTTCTTTACTCTGTCTATTAATTCTTCTATTCTATTCTTTATGATATCTCTAGTATTTCTAAAGTCTTCAATTGGTCCTCCTGATGGATCTTCAAGTCCCCAATCTTCAGAATGCTTACAAGGTACAAATGGACATACAACATTGCATCCCATAGTAATCAATATATCCACCTCTTCAGGAATATCGCTTAAAAGTTTAGGATAATGACCACTCATATCTATTCCTTCTTCTTCCATTACCTGAACCGCACCAGGCTTTACTTCAGGATATTCTTCTGTTCCTGCTGAATAGACTTCAAGTACATCACTACCTAATTTCTTAGCCCATCCTTCTGCCATTTGAGAACGACAGGAATTGTGAACACAAACAAATGATACCTTCTTTTTCATAGCTTTTCCTCCTTCTTAAGTTATTCTTTTTCACTACACTTACTATTATTTATACTCTTACAAATACAATTTTCTTTGTCTAAAGAAAGGTTAATAATGAATTCAGATATTTCTTTGAAAATATCTTGGTTCAAAGAATATTTCATCCATTTTCCATCCTTTTTGCAGTTTATTAAGCCAGATTGATTAAGTATTTTCATATGATGAGAAATTGTAGGCTGTGTTAAGCTCAATCCTTCCATAATGTCACATGCACAAAGCTCTCCACATGAAAGCATTTCTATAATTAATAATCTATTTTTATCAGATAACGCTTTAAATATTTCAATTTGTGTTTCCATTTTTATCACTCCAAAATCTAAATAGGTTGCTATCAACAGCTAAATCCACATTTTTATATATAGATATATATAAATGTATCTATATAAATCATAATATTTTATATTATATTTGTCAATCCTGCTTCATAAAAAAATAGCTATAAAAATTAGTTATTAAGCTAAGCTTAACTACTTATTTTTATAGCTATCTTAATTTCAATTTATCAAGAGTAATATAAAAAATCCCATTGTGGAGACCCACTCTATTACTTTTATTTTGAATCAGTGTAGTAAACATCTACATTAAACTATTATATTTTATTCTTTCCTCTATTTAAGTTCCATGGATTGTTATTTACGTTTACAAATCCATAATGACTTGTACCATTAAAATATTCTAATATCCACTCACCATTTTCATTTTTAATAAAATAATTAGTTCTTCTATTTATTTCTCCGCTAATCCTCCATGTTTCTGTTATTATCAATTTTACGTCTTCCTCATCTTCGTAGCCAAAAATATCAGGTAATAGTCTTTTTCTTTTATTTGTATAGGCCATCATTACTTGTCCTTCTTCAGTATATATGTTTGGTATATATGCTGAAGCATCTACATATAGTGTTCCATCCTTTTCTATTATTAGATCTTTGTAAAACCCTTTTGGCTTAATGCTTTTCATCTTTTTATTAAATAGATTAACAAAGTCTTCTTCACAACTGATATAGCTTGGAACTAAAAGTAATTTTTCGTCTTCAGTAACAATCAAGTCTTTACTAAAGTCTTCTAAGGGTTTATATGCTTCTTTTAGCAATTTATCAGCCTCAAATTTATTAAATTTTACTTTTTCACTGGTATGCATATTACTTGATAGAATAATAAGATTAACTATTATTAGGATCCAACCTATAATATTGTATATCTTTTTACGCATAATTATCTAAACTCCTCAAATTTATGTTAATGCCATGGATAGAATTTTAATCCATGAATTACATAACATTCTACATTGTAGCCGTTTTACCTTTATTTTTTTAATAAAAACTCAAGCGCATCGAGCCTCATCATTTGGTCAGATTTTTCTTCGAGAAATGACATCAACAAAAAAGCCATCAAGATCTTATATTAGTTTATCTTGATAGCCCTATATCTGTTCTCCAATAATATCCAATGTTATCTTTCCTTCTTTAATTATGATTTAAGTTATTGGGCTATTGCGCTAATAAAAGCAGCTCCATCCGGGTTGACAGTTGCAGTATCAATACCAGTAAAATCATTAAATGGATTTGCTGTTACTTCAAGGAAATATTCGCGTGGATCGCCATCTGGACATTCCTGAGTGTCACAGAAAGAGAAATTGAATGCTTCACGAATAATTGTTGTTAGATCAGTAGTCATAAATTTCTTTCTATATTGCCATGTTTTTAAAATCGATGGATCTGCCGTTCCACACCTTCTGTTTAGTTTAAAAGTTAGCAAAATATCGATATCATCTGCATCAACATCACTCTCAAAAAGTACTATGGTTGAAAAATCAATCTTAACTTGAGTATTCAATGAACTAGTATCTATAAAAACACGAGCTAATGTAAATGTTTGTTGTGCGTCTACACCCACGCTAAAGTTTGCTACTTCTACAGACCTTCCACATTCCAAGATTGTTCTTCTGGAATCACTACCATTACATCCGCAACTGTTGTTTACAATGAAACCTGCCATTTAATTAATTCCCCCTTATCATTCTAAATCCTATATCTTAATAGGATTTAAATAATTAATTCGTAAACACTACATTAAGAAGCGCTTTTTCGGTTACTACATAATATGTCAGACTTTTTAAAGTGTGCTAGTTATTAGATGCATTTTATATCCACGACATGGATATTCTAGATATACTTGTTTAATATACATAATTTGAGTTTTTTCTCCTAAATTACTGAAAATTATTTAGTAATCTGGTTGAAGTTGGTAAAATTTTGTCATAAAATGTAATCAAGATTAATATTTAATCATTAATTGATATTAAAGGAGGCTGGAAAATCATGTGTGAAAAGATAAGAATATGGACAAGACAAGATGAGGGAATTTTAGATATTGTAAAGGAAAACGGCAGATATATTGTTAGGGAGGAATACATCACAGACAAAATGGAAAATTGTTCTGATGTTTTTCTAGATGTATATAGGTGGTACACGAGAAAGGCTCAAGAAATTGTTCATAAGCCTCATGATGTTAAGTATCCTATTTGGGTGTCGGTAAGTGCAAATTATATGCTTCAGCCCGTTGAAGGAAGTGTGATACTAGAATTACTAATCGATAAAGATTTGGTCATAACAATGGATGTGGAGAAATGGGGTAGAATCGTAAATTATTGGTATGTTCCTAGGAGTAGAGAAGATGAAGTCGAGCATGATAAGGTCCTAAAAAAATATGGATTATCCGATGATTCCAGTGCATATATGAGTAATTTCTATCCCCATATAAAAAGAGAAATCATTAAAAGCTGGGATAGGTTATTCGATCATTCCTACGATTTATCCGATGTAAAGCAAGGTACCATATGGGAGGTAAAGGAAGAATGGGTTCAAAAAATAATAAGGTAACACTATATACTACACAAAAACCGATAGTTGCTGAAACCTTGGAAGAGAAGGGAGTTTATCATGTAAAGAAAGAGTTTATTGAAATGAAGTATAGAGAGGTTTCCCACATCTTTTTACAATGTTATGACTGGTTTATTAGTAAGGCGAAAAATATAGTTGATAGACCTAAAGATTCCGAGTATCCTGTATGGACCTATACCGATTCTAAATATGCTGGATGTTTTGAAGATAGTTACCTGCTTAGATTAGAGGTCCCTATTGAGGATGTAGTTTTCTTTAAAATGGAGGATTGGAATAGAATTTTAAACTTAAGGTACTTAGCAAAGGATAGTCAAGATGAATTAAGGTATGAGGATAAGATAAAGTCCTACAATATTCAAGATGAAACGGAAATTTTTATGAAACCATATTATCCTCAGTTAAAATCAGAGGTGAGAAAAAGTTGGGACAATCTGTTTAAATACAATAAGATGATTAGGGAAAATGGATTGATTGAAGGAACGGTTCAAGGGAGTTTATGGGAAATAAGAAAGTCTTGGGTTGTTGATATTATGAAGGGGTAAAGAGGTGTGTATTGGTTTTTACCGAAACTTTCTTCGCTAGAGTTTAGAAAACATGGCACGGCGACAAACCCCCATACACGCTGGAAAGAGTTCATGCCAGCTGGGTCAGTCTCCGAGCCACATTTTCGACTTTAATAGCAATGTATGCTTTTTTCAATTGCCATTTTATATTTTCTTTTTTATAATTAATGAATTTTTTTACTAGATTTAACTCCTATATCATTATACATTTAACATGTTATCTATTATTTCAATTGCTTTATTCAGCCTTTCGTTATAATCACCGCTGATTTCTATTATTTTATCGCCGAAGCCTCTTTCTATATACATATCTTTGAGTTTATTATGGAGCTGCCATCTTCGGTCATCACCGGAAAGCCATCTTAAACCATCATCAACCCATTTAACATCGGGGGCAAACATTAATACAATGTCATATCTGTCTGGATCTATTAATGAGTCTATTTTTTCGCTTTTCTCATGAAGGAACATTTCACAATAGTATTGAGTTACTGTAGCGTCAGTATCTATAAATACGATCTTATTAGCTGTTCTAATAGATTTATCCTCTTCTTCCATATGAAGCTGTACTATTTTTTCAAAGTCTTCCAGGGTGTATACGTCTTCATTACCGCCAAGATATCTTTCTGAATAATACCTTCCCACTTCTTCTACCCATGATGTATGGAATATTTTTGCTAGATATTTAGTAACTGTGGTTTTTCCGCAGCTTTCTGTTCCAGTAATCAGTACCTTCTTTGCAAAATGAGGTCTTACGCTTCCTAAAATGTAATCCCAATGCTTCAGGGCATTGTCTCTTATGGCTGTTCCGCTTATAGGGTATTTTTCGCGCTCATAGTCAAATAATTCATAGGCTACGCCGGGAAGGTTCATGCCTAGGGGCTCTTGATATTTAGGTTCTCCTCCAAATACTACATCAAATTCATCTGGAACGGTCTCCATTAACAGCTTTGCCCAGGCATCCCATCCCCTTGGTTGTTCTGGAATACCGGTTTCATCTAACATTAAAACCTGGATATGATCAAAGTTTTGAAGCTCTATGGATAACCATTTTGCCCTTGTCTTCAAATCCATGACCTCTATACCCGATTGTTCACATAGCCTTTTTGTTACATTAGCATTGTCCGATACTACTACATAGAGCTTTTCACATCTAGTAGATGCATTAATAATAGCATTTAACTGACCTCTATGAGGAGGTAGAAATTTACCTGGAAACACTCCTATTTTATACATATATGTCACCTCTCCGATTGTTAAAAATATATGAAGATAAATCTTATATATAAATACTTAAAATACAGATATCGAATGTTATAATTTCAATACATAAACTTGCTTTATTAAAAGTCCTCTAATAATATTCTTTGTTTTCATCAGATAATTATGAAAGAACAATTTTTATTTTATTTAATAATACCACCTATAGATAAACAACATCAACATTTAAAATAAATTTCAAAGAAAATAATGAACACTTCTACATTTTTTATTTGAAATTTATTAAGCCTTAAAGTTGTTTATCTCTATCGATAAATAAAAAAAGAGCACTTTCCCTAAAAACTAAGGAAAATACTCTATCATTTATTTATCAGTTATTTTTTGTTTATTACACATATTCAACCCCTTGATTTATGGGTGAAGCTTTAATCCCTTTAAAGCACGGTCAACTTGATTTTTTTTACCCATAAGGGCAAAGCCAACAATATTTAAATCGTCTGTTTGAACTTTTTTAACGGCTGCTCGATTATCTATGTCATTATAGGTTTCAAACAGCTCTCTTGTATAAATGGTCATAGGAATTTCCTTTTTCAATGCTTTGAAAAATACCTCTTTAATCTGGAGTTCATCTGCTGAAAAGATAAGAATAGGTTGTTTGGACATTGGTAAATATCCCTTATTCGATCCGTCTTCATAGGATTCTCCTATTATGTCCTGTGTCCCACCTATACCGCTCATCAAAAATGCTGTTACATTTAGTTTTTTCCACGTTTCTAGATCTTCAAGCAATACAACTGCAATCTTAGTATCAAACTTCATCATTCATTCCCTCCATCATCTATGTAGAAAAAAAGTTCTTAAACCTATATGGTGTTATTCCATATACCTCTTTAAATCTTCGATTAAGATGCCCTTGATCATAGAATCCATACTTTTCAACGGCAAATGAAATGTCTTTTCCCTCTTCAATAGCTTTACGAACAGCTTCTATTCTACATTCTATTGTATATTGATAAGGTGTTCTTCCTGTGTGTTTTTTAAACATTCTAATGAAATGATATTTAGATATATTCACATTTTTAGCAACTTCATCAATAGAAATCTTTCTATTCAAATTACTTGCTATAAATTCCTTGGCTTTTCGAACAGTTTTTTCATCGGTCTTCATAGAGTTAGAATCAACCTGAAGGCAATTATTTAGAGCTATTAACTGAGTAAGGATATTTAAAAATTGTTCCTCACCTAGGAGATTATCTAATTGATTTGTTTTCATAAGGTTCATGAATATTGTAAGTTGATTGGAAAGATTTCTGTTGAAGAGAACAGTATTCTTAAATCTAAAATCATAGCATTTATATCCTGAAACTTCCCTATAGACCTCTTTGAAAATACCTTTAGGAATATATAGTATATTGTATGTGTAGCCCTGTTTAGTTTCTGAATAGCCATCATGCAGCTCTTCTGGATTAATGAGTATGATTCCACTGGATGGTACTTTATGATATTGACCATTACAATAAAAGCTTTGATATCCCCTTTCAGTAACTCCAATCGCAAAATCCTCATGGGCATGTCTCTTGTACTTAAAGTCGCATATCGAAGCATTTAATAGGGTTATATCAGGCATATATTCAGATTTATAATAGGAAAAAGTATCTTTCACTTTCATTTTAACCACCTATACATGAATAGCATTAAGACTCTCACAGTAAGTAACAATTTCTATTTTAAAAATTCACTATATTTTTAAGTTCATTGCTTATGCCTTAATTATATCAAAACGAAATAATATTGTATTGGATAAAATTGCTCTATTCTTTGCTTAATCCAAATTAGTACAAAAAGTAAGGAGGCAAAAGTAGATAATTCCTTTTGACTCCTTGTCTTAATTACTATGGCATCGCCCCATTGAAGAAAAACTAAGGGAAATCAAATCTTTATTGACTCCACCTTATTTTCTCCTTCAATATAAACCCTTTCAACTCTAAAATCTCTATTTAGTAAAACTATATCCGACTGCAATCCCTCTTTTAATTGACCTATTTTATCGTCTATTTTTAGTAGACAGGCAGGATTTATGGTGGCCATGTTAACAACTTTATTAATAGACAGCTCAGTGGCACTAAGCATATTTCTTATGGCTCTATCTATTGTTAATACACTTCCAGCCAATGCTCCACTTTCTAAACGTGCTTCTCCATTTTTAACAATAACCTTCTGTCCACCTAATGAATATACATCCTCACTTAAGCCTCCTGCTTGCATTGAATCAGTGATTAAAATTATATCTTTATTATCCTTTGCCCTTGTAATAATATCTAGTATCGCTGGGTTAAGATGGACGTTATCAACGATTATTTCGCAGGTCATTTCACTTGAAAGCACCGCTCCTACTACTCCAGGTTTTCTATGATGTAGACCGGTCATGGCATTAAATAAATGTGTAGCATGGCTAAGGCCCCATTCCCTTGCTTCCTTTATTTCTTCATAGGTTGCACCTGAATGTCCTACAGAAATAACAATTCCCTTTTCTTTCATTTTTTTTATAAAATCCTCTGCTCCGGAAACCTCAGGTGCAACCGTAACAATCTTAATAATATCCAAGTAGTCTTCAATCAACTGAGTACTAGGCTCTAATATATATTCTTCCATTTGAGCACCCTTATATTTAGGGTTGATGAATGGTCCTTCAAGATTAACACCTAGTATCCTAGCTCCATTGAGCTTTTCTTCCTTAATACGGGCCACATTTTCTAGGGCCCTTTTAATTATTTCATATTCCATAGTCATTGTTGTTGGCAGAAAGCTAGTTACACCGGTTTTGACTAGATTCTCACTAATGATTTTTATTGCTTCATAACTGCCCTCCATTGTATCGTGGCCATAGAAGCCGTGAATATGGATATCGATGAAGCCCGGGGTGACATATCCACCCATCCCATCGATAACTTCTATATCTTCATATATGCTTAAATCATTTATATGTAGAATTTCTTGAATTTTTTTGTCAAAAACTATTGTTCCATTTTCAATAACGCTATCGGTTAACACTATGTTTACATTTTTAATTGCTTTCATTATTTTCTTCCCTTCTCTTGGCAACCAGCGCTACATTGCTGTTATCTTTTTACAATCTATCTGTGAAAAACTATTTATAACCATATCTGCGCTTGATAAATCTTGGTCTCCCGAATTTGGATTTTTAAAGCCGATGCATTTCATTCCAGCTGCTTTAGCCGCCATAACACCATTTTTTGAGTCTTCTATCACTACACACTCCATAGGCTTTACACCTAACTCTTTGGCAGCCTTTAAAAATATATCTGGAAAGGGCTTCCCATTTTCTATATCTTCTCCCGATATGCTTATACCGAAGTACTCCTCTAGTTCAAACAAATTAATTACTGTTTCAATACTTTTTCTTACTGCAGATGAAGCCAGAGCCAATTTGATGTCATCTATATGTAATTCATTAATAAATTCTCTTACTCCATTTATAGGCTTAATATCATCGTCGGCCAATAAATGTTCAATATATCTATCTACCTCTAACCTTACTATTTCTTCTGATGAAATATCTTCCTTTAGATTATGCTTAAACTTTATTTCATTCCACATACCCATACTTGTTTTTCCCACATAGGAGTTATGTTCTTCTTCACTTACTTCTATATTCAGTCTTTCAAAAATACTTCTTTCAACTTGTTTATGAATTGGTTCACTATCAATTATTACTCCATCCATATCAAATATTATTGCCTTTATCATCTTCAAAACCTCTCCTTTGATAATCTATATTGACCGGTAAGCTATTCTCTTCAGATGACCTATAGGCACAATCTACTACTTCTTGAGTCTTATATCCTTCTCTAAAATCCGGTGCAAATGAGGGTTTACTGTTTGTAGTTACGGTCTTTAAAAAACATGCTAAACTCGCTGTATGGACATCAATCATCCAGCCTTGAGAAAGCTTGGGAGTAGGATATATTTTTAATAGTTCATTAATCTCTTCATCATCTATTAGTTCGTCAATAGCATCTATTGGTTTTGACCTATTATCAACAAATCTTGGGAAATATGTATTATCTGGATCTATACAGATAGAACCCTTCTCACCGTATATTTCTAATCTAGTTCCATCATTGCCAACGGCAACTCTAGAAGCTTCCACAGTTCCTTTTACACCATTCTTTAATTTCACCATCAGCAGTGCCCAGTCGTCCACATCAACATCTCTAAGCTCGCCATTATCTGTAGGTCTTTGGGTAACTATTGTATCAGTCCAAGCCTGTATTGTTTCAATTTCTCCCAATAAAAAATGAACTAAGTCTATCATGTGACTTCCTAAGTCGGCCAGAGCTCCTCCTCCACTTCTTTGCTGGTTAAGTCGCCATGTTAATTTTTTCTGTGGATTTAGATAACTCGAATGATAAAGTTCTCCGCGTATAGCATAAATCTTGCCCAGTATGTTATTTTTAAGCATTGCCCTCGCTCTCATAACTGACGGTAAAAACCTTAGAACAAAACCCATCTGATTATGAACATAATTTTTTTCTAATGTGTCCATGATTTGTATAGCATGATCCCTATTTAATGCCAAGGGCTTCTCGCAGTAAACATGCTTGTTAGCCTCAATAGCTGTCATTATCTGCTCTTTATGGAGGTAATTTGGAGTACATATATCAATCACGTCTAAATCTGGGATTTTGACTAAATCCTCTATGGAGCCAACGACGTTCTCAAATCCGATTCCACGGGCCAATTCACTATTTTTCTCTGTATGGGTAGTTAGCAATCCTGTTAAGTTGATATCAGCATCTAGCTTAAGCCCCATCAATGGTATATTTCGCAGTCCCATTAGGTGTACTCTGGCTATACCGCCCATTCCTACTAAAGAATAGTTAATCTTCATGTAATACACCTCCTTTTTGAGTTTTTATCTATCAAGCCTTATTTCATATTTATAGATATCCCCTCTATAGATTGCCTTTGTATATTCTATGATCCCGTTGTCTTCTAGATAGGTTTTTCTTCTAAAAAGCAGACATAATGCCTTTTCTTTTTGATTTAGTAAGTCACTTTCATATTCATCGGACATTATTGGTTCTATAGTTTGTTTAGCATATTTTAATCTAAAACCGTATTTTTCTTCAAGTAAATTATATAATGAATTGTTTTCTACATCTTCTCTTTTCATGCCAGGGCATAGTTCATGGGGTATTGAGGCAACCTCTATACAAAATGGTTCTTCATCAACGTATCTTAACCTTTTTATCTCAATTATTTTGTCATCTTTACCTAACATTTCTAAATGTTTTTTATTTTCCTTTGTAACTTTTTTAATTTTAAATGATAACAGTTTTGTTTTTGTAATTAATCCTTTTTCCTTCATTTCCTCAGTAAATCCTCGGAGATTTGATATCTTTTGGTTAATCTTAGGCTTTGCAACAAAGGTTCCTCTCCCCTGTTCCCTAAAGACTACCCCTTCATTTACTAGAGCCATGACTGCCTTCCTTGCTGTCATTCTACTTATTTCATGTGCCTCACATAATTCCCTTTCTGGAGGTATTGGGTCTCCGGGCTTTAGTTCCTCATTCTCGATCATTTCGAGCAATATTTCCTTTAATTGATAGTATAGTGGTAGCGGACTTTCTTTAGTAACCTTTCTCACTTTAATTCCTCCCAAGTCAGAGGTTAAATTGGTATAATGTGTATACCAATTTAACCTCTCTACCTATGGTAGATGTAGTTCTATATTCTCCCTCCATACTTTTCTAGAAGCTTGTGGTTATGTTCATCTGCGTTATCAACATTGTAGCTAATTAAAAGTGGAGGAGTTTCTCCCTGCTCTAAGTATCCCTTTACTATCTCTGCTGTTAAGGCTTGAGCTATGAAGGCTCCAGTTATTGATGATATCGAACACGCCTTTATTTCCATATCAGCAATCGGTATTAAGGCATCACCAATAGGTCCACAATTGTCAATAACCGCATCTCCAAGCTCATAGAGTTTTTTACCGCTTGGATGTCTTGAATCTATGCTTTTTGTATGCTCCATGGAAGTTACTACTATCAATGGCATGGCTTTTTCCTTTACTATCGATGCAAATTCTACAATTGAGCCATTTCGTCCTGAATTTGAAACTATAATGAAGGCATCTTCCTTCTGAATGTTGTAAAGCTCCCACAATTTTCGAGCATTATCTGGGTTTCTTTCAAAGCTCGGATCCTTTAGATCGACACTTGGGATTATCCCCTTTAATGCTAGATCATCAAGTACAATTTTATTCATCGGTACTAGACCGCCGGCTCTATTAACCATCTCCATTGCAAAACACTTTGAATGCCCTGTTCCAAATATGTGAACCACACCATTATTTAACATTCTCTCTGTTAATATCTTAGCTGCTTTTTCTATATTTTCCATCTGCGTAGCCTTGAGCTTCTCTATACTTTTCTCTGCTTCTTCAAAAAATTTTCTTGAATCAATCACATTAACTACCTCCCTTGTTGTTATCCCAGATTATAGTTCCTTTATGAGCTTAACTGCCATATTAGCTAGTTCTTCCCCTACACCACACTTGAAGCGACATGATAGTGACTCGTATCCCCCTTGTAAATATGAATTTTTATCAGGAAGATATCCAATAATACCATTGGAATATCCCATAATCATAGTAGTAAATGGAGATTCTTTCATGATTTTCTTTCCAAGCTTTGAAAATAACTCTGCCGGTTGTGTGACTATGCATCCCTGTCCCAATCTAATAGCCGTTATAATTCCTTCATATTCTAAAATTTCCTTGTATTCTTTCAACATTTTTAAAATTTCATAACCATGCAGTGCAGTTTTAATCACTCTCATTTCACTATGACGGAGACTACTATTCTCTTCTATGTCACGTAATTTATTTGCACATTCCTCTATCTCTTTATCTAGTTGTTCCTCTGGAGGTATTTCTCTTTCACTTAGTTTAAAAGACTTCTCAATTAATGAGATACTACTTTGTCTTTCATATTTGATTTTTTCTATTGCTCCCTTAACTTCTGCCGCCAAAATTCTACCCATTCTATCTTTTTCATCAATGCTTTGATTTCTTCTAGTAAACCTAGTACTTATATCTCCGCAAGCTCCATTACTGAATGCAAAAATAACATCTTCCCCATAATACGTCTCTAGTGATTTTACAGCAGCTCCAGGAAAATCAGCAGAGATCATCAAGTTTTCACATGATAGTACAGTAGGATGACAGTTGTAGTTAAACAAAACAGCTATAGGGCTATTCTTCAAATCTACAAAGCTAATAGCCGTTATATAGGTTTCACTTTTTATATTTTGATCTCTTCTATTTGCTCCTATATCATATACTTCACTTTGATACCATCCAAGCTTACACTCCATGATATTACTTACGGCTTGTAACACCAAGCCAGGTATCGCCTTCAAGAGCCATTCTACATATGTACAATCACATTTTCCAAAGAGCCGATAATCGTAGGTTAAAGGGCCGGAATGGGTATGGGTTGAAGAAATAATAATATGGTTTCTTTTAATACCCGTTAGTTCATTTACCTTGTCTCTTATAATATCCACCTGTACCTTTGTAACATATAGTAGATCTAAAAATATTAGTGTGATTTTTTCTCCATTATCATCTTCTAGGACAATTGCCTTTGCATAAAGTGGATCGTTGACCCCTTGTGCAGGTCCTTTTCGGTCTGCATAACCTGCCATATAGATAGGCACCTGCGGAGTTATGTTATGTTTAGAACAACCTATTCTCATTTCTGATACCTCCACCCAATGAATAGAGAATAATGGATTTATGGATATGTTACTCATAAACTTAAATATTAAGACGGGTCATAGACCCATCCCAACTAAGTTATATTCAGCATTTAAAATCCTTTAGAAGTGATAACTTTAATAAATCCCTTTGGTGAATTAGAAGGCATCATCTGTGTTACTAAGTGAAATCCCAGGCCTTCTATTTTTCTATATATCCCAGCATCTTCCGGTGTTACAGCAATAGATTTAGTAACCATTTTATATTTGGTTCCAGGTATTGGCGCTTGGTTCCCAACGTTAACCTCCTGGGGTTTTAGACCAGCTTCTAACAATGCCAGGGCATCGCTAGGAAACTTTGCTAGTATCATAATCTTTTCTTTAGCTGAGCTCGTATTAGCATAATTAATTGCATTCTCTATTGAAAGAACTAGGGTTTTTACTCCTCTGGCCGCAAGGGGAAGCATTTGTTTTTGAATAGGATCCTTTGAAACTCCATCATTTACCACCATTAATAAGTCCGCCCCTACTGCTCCAACCCAGCTTGTAGTAACCTGTCCATGGATTAGTCGATTATCTATTCTCATATGTACAATCATTCGTTTAACCCCCTAAAAATTTTTCTGATATCAATAATACCTTCTTTACCTGCTTCAATGATATTTTCAACCAATCCATCGCTCGTATTGTATCTCATTCCAATGAGCTCAAGCAGAATTGATAAATTCATACCTGTAATTACTGGAATCCCTCCCTTAGCCATGTAAGCAGCAGCATTGCTTGGAGATCCACCCATTAGATCTACTAATACAATAGCTCCTTCGTCCCCCGTAACCTTTTCTACAGATTCTTTTATACTTTCTTTTAGCTTCATTGGATCATCATTTGGTTCTAAGGCTAGTGCAATTATATTCTTCTGGGGTCCCATAATCATCTCTGCAGACTTTAACATTTCCTCTGCAAGTTTTCCGTGGCTTGCCAATACTATTCCTATCAATGCTTCTCCCCCTTTTAATTAAACCCGGATTATTCATAGAAAATACAAAACTCTGTCGCATCCTTTCAATCTTTCCATGAATCATCAGGGCTAAAGTATTTCTCAATTTTAAACAGTCTCCTTTTATAAGGAGCGAATTGCTATAAAAGGAGACTGAATGTATTTAATTAATTTTATTTAAGTCTATAATATTCCTAATATGTTAGTAACGAAGGCCAATACCAATAATACAAGAAGTACCTTAACCGGTGACATTTTTCTTTTTATCAACCAGTATGAAAAGCCCACAATAAGGATTGGAATCAAGTATGGGAAAAGTTTATCTAAAATCCCCTGAAGCTCTACGACCTTTTCTACGGCTTCTCCATTAATACTAACTGTTTTTGCATATTTCAGTGGAGTTTTTACTCTGCTGAGGATGCTCGGGATAAATCCACCTATTACAATCAATCCCGCAATCGAAGCTATTTCAGTGACCTTATTAAGTATTCCATCACCCATTACGTCACTAATTAAAGCGGTACTTCGGTTGTATCCAAACCAGAATAAAGGCACTTTAACTGCCATCCATATAATCCCAGAAAAGAATATTAGCCAAGGCCCCAGTGAGCTTCCACTCATTGCTAAGGATGCTGCGATAACGGCAATTATCGGCCTATAGAGAATCGCCATTAAGGTATCTCCAATGCCGGCCAGTGGACCCATTAAACCTACTTTGATACTACTTGCTGCATTGCCCGCTTTATCCTCTTCCAATGCAATGGCTGCACCTAAAATCAGCGGTGAAAGCACGGGATTTGTATTGTAAAAATGTAGATGTCTTTTCATTGCCTCCTTTAATTCATCGCCCTTCGCATATATTTTTTGCAGTACAGGAAGTATTGCCCATAGGAATCCTAACGCTTGCATTCTCTCATAGTTCCAAGACCATTGTAGAGTGATGGCATCCCTCCACAAGCATTTCTTTAAGGTAGCTTTATCTATCTTAGTCTTTACTTGTTCATTAGCCATTAGTTACACCTCCCTTTAGGTTTGTATAAACAATAGCTATTGCAACCCCTGCTAAGGCTATACCCATAATAGGCATGTTCACGTATCCAAGTAGGATATATCCGATTAATAAGAATGGCCAATATTTTTTAAGATCCATTTGAGAAAGCAATAATGCAAATCCTAAGGCTGGCAACATTTTACCTGCCAAAGACATACTTCCCATAAACCACTCAGGCATCCAATCAATAACCTTTTGTACTGGACCTGCACCCAACCATACTGCTAGAAATACTGGTAATCCTCGGCTTAATCCCCAAGGTAATTGTCCTAATAAGTGCATTTTTGTTATTCCCTTAATATTACCTGTTTCTACATGTTTATCAGCAGCATGGATAAAACCAGTTGTTGATGCACGTGCTAATATATCTAGTTGTGTCATTAAGATTGATGTTGGTATAGCAACAGCCAATCCTACTTCAAGAGATTTAGCACCTGCTCCCGCTAAAGCACCGATTGCTGTACCTATTATTGCACCTGTATTAAAATCAGGCATAGTAGCTCCACCATAAGTCCACATACCAAGAGACATTAAAGTCAAGGTTGCTCCAATCTGTAGTCCTAAATTGAAATCTCCAACAACCATTCCTGTAATTGCACCACTAATTAGTGCTTCTGCCCACCACAAACCTGTCAATGTTCCAATTATAGAGATATATGCCCATATTCCAAGTATAATAGGTATGAAAATTCCGTATCCGTCCATGGGTTTCCCCCCTTTATTTTATTAAATTCCATACAATCTCTAGCTCATTTATTTGGTTATCAACCCCCAATCTATTTATTTTAGTTTCTTTCACCTCCCTTATATCTTATTAGGTCTCTATAATAATAAATGTATGTTGCTATAATAATGTATATACCAATTTTGTTATTTTGTGCGGACTTCATTTCATATCCATCAAAAAAAGCCAAAAAGCTAATTTTTCTAGCTCTTTGACTTTTGATGTTTTTTTGATTTCCCCTAATAGTAATTCGGCTAAACCATACTATCTTTGAAGCAGGATAATTCTATACATACCTTTAAGTATGCTTTCTCTATCTTCTATTATTTTTAGACTAGTGCCTCGCATTATCTCTGAAAACCTTCTATTTATATCGGTTCCAAGATTGGTTGTTATTTTATTCAGAACCTCTCTTAAAACCCCGGCCTTCTTATCCTCATCTAAGAATTTATCGAAAATAACTATTTTCCCATCGTGCTTTAATACCCTTTCAGCTTCTTTTAAGCATTTATTTCCATCGGGAATTACTGCTAAAATCATATTCATGACTATTGCGTCGAATGTTTCGTCGGTGAAATCTAAGTTTTCTCCGTCCATATTTATTATTTCTAAATTCATTATTCCTAAATTCTTTCCTTTACTTCTAGCAATAACAAGCATTTCATCGGTTATGTCAATTCCCGTCACCTTCACATCTTTAGGTATAAATTTTAAGTCTTCCCCTGTTCCTATTCCAATTAAAAGTACTTTATTATTTTCTTTGAGCCTCAAAAGATTTACTGCTATTTCTCTTTGCTTATTTATTATTTTACTTCCGAAAAATATATCATAAAGCTTAGACCAATTGCTAAATATTTTTACGTTTGTTTCATTGTTCATATTTATCCTCCCATCATTTGAAGTATTTAGATATTCTTATATGATTAATTGTATTTTGAAGTATTGATAAAAAAGCTGGGTTTTGGGCTCTAGTTTGAAAAATATGGCAGTGAGCAGGTACTCAGACACATTTTTGTCTTCTACAGCTATATATACTTTTTAGTATTTTTCACATGAACACTCATTCATGTGTTTGATTACACGCTATTTTATACCCACTTTTCCCTGATATCAATATATTTTCATATTTTTAATTCATAATTTTTTTTCAATCGTAGATTTAATATTTTAAACACTTAGAATTAAGTATAGTTTATAATTTAATATCATCAAACCTATCTGTAAATCTAGACTTTAAGTCATGAAAATTCTGCTTAAAAAATTTTACCCTATGACCATTTAGTCCAGAAGGATGGGGAAAGCCCTTAATTATTTTTCGGTAGATATTTTCTTCTTCTTTATAAATACTACACAGAAACTTTTCCACTGCTTTTCCAAGTGGTAAAATCAATTTCACCTTGGATAGACTATTAATCTCGTTCTTAATTGATTTTGACGCTATATTAAATAGGAATTGATTTTTTAATAGGCTCGGAGAATTACCATTATAATTCTTTCCATTAATAACAACTGGATATCTGATTAGTGATGTAGTATGTAAGTACTTATAGTCATCATCAAATAGTCTATCTGAGGAGCTAATCCCAAGCATTTTAGGAAACTCAAGTTTATTCAGCATATCAATTAAATTGTCCCGTGTAGTTCCAAAGAGTCTGGTTTTCAATTTAACCTGCCTTGAAATCTCATTATCGGAAAGATTCTCATTTAATAACCCTTTGGTAAATCGGATTGACATCTCCATCTGTCTCCAACCTGGACATATCCCTACAATTAGTATCTCGGCTTTCTTATTGATCATTTCATTATGAGAAGAATAATAGATAGCAATTTCACCGCTGTTTGTAATTAAAAACATTTCATTCAACAAATCCTTCTTTTCGTATTTCTCTTTATCCTCTAACTCTCCTATATGAACTTTAAATATATCAAGTAACTTGAATGAATTTCTCATAAGCTCTCCCACTTAAACCACTATTATTTAATACTAAAAAATAACTGCTACACTAATATTTTTAGTTAACAGTTATTTTTTTAACGTTTCTATTTTCTTTATATAAAGTTCTCAAATTTCGAAGATATTACTATAGAGATTCAAGTAAAACTATTAATTTATACATATCAAAAACTCCCAGAAACATCAAGTATTTGTATATGTATAAATTAAGTTTTGCTATGTTAACTCTATATTCTTAAAACTTCTTATACATTTCTTTTTTTGCTCCACAAACTGGACACTTATCCGGTAGATTATCTACAATTGTGTGACCACATACTGGACATACATACACTGCATTTATGTCCATATCTTTGCCTTCTTTAGCTAAATCTTGGGCATCCTTGAATAATCTAGCATGTATTTTTTCCGCTTCTAGAGCATAGTGAAAGGCTTTCTGTGCTCCCTTTTCTTCTTGAAATTTAGCTGTTTCAAGATATACTGGATACATTTGCTCTACTTCATGTAGTTCTCCGTCAATAGCACCCTGTAGATTCTCAGCCGTTTTTCCAACTCCAAAAACAGCACCGGCAGGAACTGTAAAATCTCCTTTTTGTTCTCCTAACACTCGAAAGTGATTGTCTGCATGGGCCCATTCTGCATAGGCAATAGCTCTAAAGAGTTTTCCTATATTCGGCATCCCCTCTTTATCTGCAACATCACCCCAAATTAAATACCTCATATGGGCCATACTCTCTCCACCATATGCAGACCTTAAAAAATCTGCTGTCATAGCATTTTGAACTGACATGTCTATCTCCTCCTTTTTATATTATCTTAAACTTAGTCCTTTGGCATTGCCATAGCATAGCTATCCTATAATGCAAGGTGACTTTTTAAAGCATTGCTGGATAAAGTATAGATGTTTGAATTTTTCACTTTCTCAATTATTTCCATTAGTTATATATCCTATTCACAAACTAAATGATTTATAAGCTCTTTTATTTATACTACATATTGACATATATATGTTATTAGTACTATTATGTTATTAACATATATTTCTTTATTTAGGAGTTGCTATTATGAAAAAGTTTAAGCAAGTTCATCATGCATCTGCTTTTGTACTTCTTTTTCTGGCTGAAGGACCTTCCTATGGGTTAGATCTACAAAAGAAAATGACCGAATTGATTCCAAACAGCAAGATAGATTGTGCCGCAATATATAGATCTCTAAAATCATTGGAAAGTGAGGAATTCGTTAGATCTGAGTGGGATACTTCAAATTCAGGGCCTGCAAAAAAATATTACTATATTACAGAAGGGGGTCTTAACAAACTATGTGAGTTTAAAAAAGATATTGAGATTAAAATTGCTAACCTAAATCTTTTTCTCAATAAGTTTCAAGAGTTAAAATCCGAAGGGATTAATCTTGATGAATAGCAATGTTTTAAGCTAAATACCTATATTACTATAGAGATTTAAGTAAAACTATTAATTTATATATATTCAAAACTCCCAAAAACATCGAGTATTTGTATATGCATAAATTGAGTTTTGCTATGTAAACTCTATATAGATTGGAGTGATTAATATTAGATATGAAGGTATAGTTTATCGTCCCCCAAGTGAGTTTGATAGCATAATCATTCAAGCGACCCTTGGATGTCCCCACAACAAGTGTAACTTTTGTAATATGTACAAGGGTCGTAAATTTAGAATAAGATCTGTAAAGGAAATCAAGGAAGATCTACTTCTAGCAAAGCAGTATTATGGAAATGCCCTTAATAAGATATTCTTCAGTGATGGAAATACGATACTAATGAAGACAAAGGATTTGCTAGAGGTACTGGACTATGCAAATGAGCTGTTTTCAGACTTAGAAAGGATCACTATGTATGGTTCATCGCAGTATATCAATTTGAAATCCTTGGATGAACTCAAAGCCCTAAATAGGGCTGGATTAACCAGACTTCACTCGGGAATGGAATCCGGAGATGACGAGGTTTTAGAGTTTATTAATAAAGGGGTAACTTCCAGAGAAATAATTAGAGCTGGAAAGCTGATCAAAGAAGCCGGCATTGCACTTAGTCTATACTATATCGTTGGTGTCGGAGGACTTAAATTATCAAATCAACATGCGATTAACAGCGCTAAGGTTCTCAATGAAATTAATCCAAAGTTTATAAGATTTAGGACCTTTATGGCCCTTGAAAACACACCGATGTATGAATTGTATAAAGAAAATAAATTTCACCTTCTGAGTCCACACGAGGCACTAAATGAAACTAGGATATTGGTTGAAAATTTAGAAGGTATTAATAGTAGTTTGGTAAGTGATCATGCGTCTAATCATTGGGATGTTAGTGGAAGATTTCCTGAAAATAAAGAGCACATGTTAAGTGAAATAGATCATGCTTTAAGCTTAGATATATCAAACTTTCGCAGTCCGGAAACTGGAAGTCTTTAAAAGTAATATATAGCCCTAAAAGAAAAACTATTTGATTCATGGTTTTCTTTTTTGTTTATATTCAGGTATATGGAATTATATATATCCAATAAATACATAAAAAACAAATTTTTTCTAAATAGATATTGATCAAAATATTTCAATGTGATATACTGATTATCCGCTCACTATTGGGACCTTATCTATCCTAATACTAATTGCATTTCATAAAATCTACCAAAACTCAATTCTGGGGGTGATTGATATTTTTAGAGGATTAGAGCTTGCAAAAAAGTCCTTTGAGAGAGATCGTGTCTATTTGCTAAATCATGTTGTTAATAACATTGGCAGTATTGTTTTCGGTTATATCAATGTTAGGATTTGGCTAGCGGTATTAGGAAGTTCTCGAGAAGGCATGGAGGCAGTAACCTATTTAATGGTCAATCAGGCTGGACTTTGGCTTGTAATGTTTATTCCCTATGGATGCTACATGCCCAAGAAAGTCTATGATGGATCAATTGCCTATGAAATGTTACGACCCTATGGTCTGTTATACGGTAGCTTTTTTGAATTCTCAGGTCACATTTTTTACAACTTCCTGTTCAGATCAATACCAATTTTCCTTTTTAGCGTCTTTGCAATGGGAGTTTCTCTTCCCGACATTAATCAGATTTTACCATACTCAATTTCATTATTTAATGGGATATTAATTTCATTTTTGATTAACTATTTCATTGGGCTTTGGAGCATTAAGTTTATATCTATAAACGGTGTTCAGATGCTCTATTATTTTGCTAGTACAATATTTAGCGGTGCCTTTATTCACTTAAAATATTATCCTAAAGTCTTTAGATCTATTGTCATGGGTCTCCCCTTTGCCTACACTTCATATGTCCCCACAGCAGTTTACCAGGGGCAATATAGTTTAATAAAAGCCTTTGTGAATCAATGGATATGGATAATAGTTCTTTTTACAATTGCCCACTTCCTTACAACCACATTAACAAAAAGTATGGCTATTCAAGGAGGATAATATGGGACTCTTTTTAACACTATTCAGGGCTTCTTTTAAGAGCGAAGCACAGTATAAGTTTGACTTTTTTGTTAATATCCTTGGTAATTTTTTAGGTCTATTTGGGGACTTTTTAATCACGGCCTTTATACTGATGCGTTTCAAGAATATCAACGATTGGCAACTTCATGAGATTGCTTTACTATATGCAATTGTAGAGTTTGGTTTTGGGATGTATAGATTTATCGGTGATGGATTCAATAATTTTGAACAACTAATCCTTTCTGGAAAATTTGATACACTGCTTATCAGACCAGCTTCAGCTCTCATTCAAGTAATGCTTCAAAAGATTGACTTTAAACGACTTGGTATGGTGGTACAGGCTGTTGCAGTAGGCGTCTGGGGAATGCAAAGGTGTAGTTTTACAAGCAATAATTTCTATTTATATCTGCCATTGTTGCTCATAGCTTCAGTAATAATTAATATGGAGTTAAGTATTATTCTTGCTGCTATAGCTTTCTGGACAGGAAAAAATGAAGATTTAATCATACTCGGGCACTATTCTACTCGTTCGGCAGCAAGATATCCTGCAACAATCTATCATAATATCTTCAGTCATATTTTAACCTTTGTCATTCCATTTTTTTCAGTAAGTTATTACCCTCTTTTATACTATACTGGGAAATCCCATAACTTTTTTTATTTGTTGACTCCTTTTTTAGGCATAGCAGCTATGACTCCCATATCATTTATTATATGGAATTTAGGTATCAAAAGATATTCAAGTACGGGCACTTAGGCACAAGACGGTTAGCGAAATATTTATGTTATTCTCTTTAATCCTTAGAGATAATCAAATCCTAATTGTCAGAAAGGAGGTCTATATAAATGGATTTTATTACTGTTGAAGGACTCAAAAAGGAATACACTGTGTATGAGAAAAAAAATTTTTTCAAGAGAAATAAAAGAAAAATTCAAGCTCTAAATGGAATCAATTTCAGTGTGGAAAAAGGTGAGTTTTTAGGTTATATCGGCCCCAATGGAGCTGGTAAATCCACAACGATAAAAATCCTTACAGGAATTATGAATCCAAGTGACGGTACAGTTAAGGTTGATAGATATATACCCTATAAAGATAGGAAAAGATATGTTCAAAATATTGGTGTAGTATTTGGTCAAAAGACTCAGATGTGGTGGGATCTACCTGTCATAGATACATATGAACTTCTAAGAGGTATTTACAAGGTTGATGATAAAAAATATAAAAACCAGCTGGAATATCTTGTGGACAAATTGTTTCTCGAAGACATTCTTAGGCATCCAGTGAGACAGCTTAGTCTTGGACAGAGAATGAGGGCAGAACTAGGTGCCTGCATGATTCATGATCCCAATATTCTCTTTCTCGATGAACCAACCATAGGTTTAGATATTGTGTCTAAACATAAGGTATTGGACTTTCTTGAAGAAATTAACAATGAGGGTAAAACCATCTTTCTAACAACCCATGATATGAAGGACATAGAAAAATTGTGCAATGAAATGTTAGTACTTAATCACGGAGACATAGTTTATAAAGGTAAGGTAAAAGAATTGAAGACAATGGCTGATTTACCTACCAAAGTCATAGCTCAGCTTCATCACATTAAGAGCAATGTGCTCTTAAATCAAATATTATCTCAATATACAGGAGTTTATAACTCTGAAAAATCTCAGCTAATATTTGATTCAATGGATAAAAAACAAACCTCTGAAATAGCAAAAACTCTCTTCAATAATTTTGATATAGAAGATTTTAAGATTCATGAACCTAGTATAGAAGAGATCATAAAAATGATTTATTCTAGCTAAATTTCAAAAAAGGGTTCTAAAAATTTCAGTTAGAAATTATAGAACCCTTTTAAAAGATCAAAATATTAATAACTACGGTAATCATTATTACCCCTACCATCCGGCCTATGAATATATGTCAGAAAACTCTATATGTATCCTTTCAACCTTCGTTTCAGCTGTTGCCGCCACCTCATCTTCAGCTCCTATATTTTGACCTACTTGGAAAACCGGAAGTTCTATTGTGAATTCGCTTCCTAATCCATATTCACTTTCTACAGTAATTGTGCCTCCATGGGCTTCTATAATAGCTTTCACTAGTGATAGTCCTATACCGCTTCCTTCTTTTTTTCTTCTAAGTGATGAATCAACTTGCTCAAACCTATCAAATATTTTATGGATCTTATTCTTTGGTATTCCTATACCCGTATCCTTTATTTTAATACTGATCCTATCACTCTTATCATATATGTTTACTTTTATACTTCCACCTTCCCTAGCAAATTTAGTTGCATTGGAGAGTAAGTTAAGTATTACTCTTTCTAATCCATCTACATCACATGCCATAATCTTTTCTTCTATTTCTGTATCAAATATTAGATTAATTCTATGGCTCTTTAGATACTCGGCAACAGACAATGTAACATTCTCTACCACTTCTACTATGTTGTAATTCTTTAGGTTCATGTCCATAAAACCAGAATCTAATTTTGTAATATCTATTAGGTTATTAATCAGTCTAAGTAATCGAAAGCAGTTTTGCTTCATCATTTTCACATGTTTTTCTAATATCCTACATGACTCTTCCGTAGGCATTTGCCCTCTTTCCTCAAAGAGCTGTACTAGTGCAAGTATAATATTGAGTGGAGTTCTAAATTCATGGGATATGGTTGAAAAAAATTGGGTTTTCAATTTATCATATTCTTTTAATTCCACTAGCTTCTGTTCATTTTGCTTGAAATTTTTTTCCAGTTTCTCCATATTCTTTTTCAGAGAAATATCCTCAATAATTATAACTACATGCTTACTTTCTTCTATTATAATTCTAATCATATTTACCCTGAGCCATGCTTCGCTAATCTCTCCATCTATAAGCAAGTTAGCTTTTATTTCTAAACCGAATATCGGTTGCCCTGTATCGAGAACATTCTCAACAGATTTTTTAAGGGGGCAGTCGATACAAATAGGACCTTCTCCACATCCATTGCCGCTTTCTGAGCATCTTAGTGCAACTCCACCCTTTTGTCCTAGGATTTCCCGGGGTTCTTTTAGTGCACTATTAACCAAAGCCTTATTCATCTCTGTTATCTTTCTATCTTCATCCACAATCATAATTCCAGCAGGAATAGAATGAAGTATTTCTTCTAGCATATTAATTCTATTTCTTTGACAATCAATTTTTTTCCTATCCTGGAACTCCTTTTTCTTACATCTACACACTTCATCCTCTAATTCTTTAATACATTTTTCAGCCTTATTAAGTTTACATATCAATTCTTCTCTAGTAAGATTTCCCGTTTTCATAAAGGCATTACCCCTTAAATTTATTATTAACTCAACCTCTAAGAAAATATATCAAGCTTTTCAATATATACTATTTTCTACATTTTTTAGCATTTTCCTTTACAATTTGCCATTTTATTATTTTTTTATGTATGAAAAACACTATTTATCATTTTCAATGTTAACAGCGACAACATAAATATAACAACATCATATCAATGATATAACTTTTGATTTTTTTATGTAAAAAAAACTGTATGCAAGCAATATCTTATTTCTCACATACAGTTTATATAAAAGATTCAATTTATTGATATAAAAATGACAATATTTTTTTACATTTAACTTAGGAATAGTTTTCAGTATAAGCCTTTCCCCACTTATTTAAAAACACATATTCCCTTACATCCTTTTTAGGATGGTGTTCAGGATTGTGTGCAGTTTTCCCAATTGGCGTCATAGCAACTACCTTTTGATCATTTGGTATGGACAGTGTTTGTCGTACTTTATTTTCATCAACAGCACCGATCCAGCATGTCCCATATCCTTCATTTGTTACAGCAAGTATAAAGTGTTCCATGGCTATAGCACTATCTACTAAATAATACTCTTTATCTGCTACTATTCCTGACTTAGATGGATCTGCAACGACTACTGCAACCATTGGTGCTTGTTTAACTGCCTGTGCAGACTCGTTGGTATCATTCATTATTGACTCAGCCAATATATTCTTCTCCCTAGGGTCATCAACTAGTATAAACTTATATGATGTATTGTTTTTCCATGACGGAGACATCATCGCTGAGTTTATTGCCCTTGACAGACTCTCCTTATCAATAGGTGTGTTTTGAAACTCTCTTACGCTGGTTCTGCTTTCAACAACATCGTAAAATTGCATATATTCACTCTCCTTCTATAGATAACGAACACTCAAACTTAAAATAAATTTCAAAGAAAATAATAAATTCTTCTACATTTTTTCTTTGAAATTTATTATTATTTAAAGTTCGTTATCTCTACATTATTATTTGCATTAAAATAATTAATATTACTTTAGAAATTATTAGAAATATTCCAAAAGAGTGAAGATTTTAAAGAAAAAAAGGTGAATTTTTCATCTTTTTAATGGCCTTAATTTAAAATGGGGCTGTCTCATAAAAGCTTCTCATGAGTTCAGCCCCGGGGTGTTTCAGAATGAGTGAAGTTCAAGGTTTTGAAATTCAGGTGGTTTGGCTAGTTGTATAGAATTCTTAGTAAAACTTCATTTGTACAGGTACAAATACTCAGGGCTCCTAAGAGTTTTGGACATGTATAAATTAAAGTCTTTACTAGAATCTCTATAATGTACGTGCCAAGTCGATGAACATTTCAAATAACGCAGAAATTCGCCATTATGAGACATCCCCATTTTATATAGGAAATATGAGGGGAGAATATCGTTATAACATTATATTCTAAAGCTTTTCAGCTAAATCTCTAAGGTAAATAATTAAGTTATTTAATTCCTGTACAGAAGCAAGTGTTTGCTCTATATATTCTTCAATTTCCTAAGTACCGCATCGGTAACCTTTTGAACTAATAAATCTTCCTGGGAGCTTTGCTGTGCGTCTAAGCTATTTTGGACATCATTACATTTTGCCGGTACTCCACCGGTGGTAATACCTTGTTTTTCCCTTATTTGCAATAGATTGCTAATATCATTACAGGACAATTCCTTAGCATTACCCAGCATAGTCGTTATGAATAATATTTTTGCATAGTACTCTAGGGTTTCCATTCTAAAGTATGCCTGCATTAAATCCGTACCCCATGTAACAGCACCATGATTTGCTAGTAAAACACAATTGTAGTCCTTCACAAACTGAGCTATTGACTCTGATACGTCACTAGTGCCGGGGGTTGCATATTCAGCAACAGGCACACTTCCTAAGTTAACAATGGCCTCAGGCAGTAAAGCCTTATCCATGGGTGTTCTAGCTATGGCAAAGGCCGTTGCATAGGGCGAATGTGAGTGGGTCACTGCCTTTATCTCTGGATTTTCTTGGTATACCCTTAAATGCATTTTTATTTCAGAGGATGGTTTTGTTTTTCCCTTAATTACATTTCCCTTTAAGTCAATATTACAGAGCATTTCAGGAGTCATGAAACCCTTACTAACTCCAGTAGGAGTGGTCACTATTTCATTATTATCTATTTTTACGCTGATATTTCCATCATTTGCAGCAACGAATCCATTCGTATACATTCTTCTACCTATATCACATATATCTCTCTTAATCTCATGTTCACTAAAATATTTGCTCATCCTATCACCTCCTGACTTATCTCATCGGTCATTCTATTCATCATCGCTCAACTCTTCATCAAATATTTTAATCCCTCTTTCTTCCATAGATTTGTGCCATTCATCGCCTAATTTTTTATCTGTAATTATAGCATTTATCTCTTCAAAATCTGCAAAATGTATAAATGCTATTCTATCAAATTTGGAGAAATCAGCTACTAGATGAACCTGGCATCCCTGATTTAAAAATACCCTTCTCATTTCAGCAACATGTTCGTTTGAATCCATGATCCCCTTTTCCAAATTCAATGCTCTACATGAAACGAATATCTTGTCAGCAAAATATTTTTCAGCAAATAGTTCTGCATTTCTTCCGTAAAAAGCTAAAGTTTTTGCATCAAAGCTGCCACCTATCATTATCAATTTAATATTACTGGCTTCCTCTAGGACATTAGCTATTTGCAACGAATTAGTTATAACTGTAATATTTTTATCAATAATTTTTTTTGCAATATATAGGGAGGTAGTAGATGAATCTAGTATTATAGAGTCACCATTTTCTATTAATCCACTGCAGATATTTGCTATTTTTTCCTTTGATTCGCTATATATATTTTTTCTTAGGTTTATATCTACATCATTTTGTACTCCATCTACGATGTATGCGCCTCCGTATACTCTGTTTAGTACCCCATCCTTTTCTAATTGAGCTAGATCACGTCGTATAGTTTCTTCCGACACATTGAATTCTTTACTTAATTCAGTTACAGTCACACTTTTCTTCTCTTTAATTATGTTTGCGATTTTCTTTTTTCTAGTTATAGGTAGCACCCGATCACCTTTCCTTTATATAAAAATTTTTCAAAGACAAACAACTTTGAGGTTTAATAAATTTCAAGTGATACTGTTGTTTATCTATGGATAGTAGTATGATAACTGAATTTTTTTAGTTATTCAAATATTTTTGCAAGATTATCAGCAAAAGGTGGTTTTATTATGCCTTTTTCTGTTATTATTGCGGTTATATATTTATGGTCGGTTACATCAAATGCAGGATTATAGAATTTTACTTCCGTAGGTGCAGTCTGTCTTCCAAATCCATTGTAAATCTCCTTACTGTCTCTTTGTTCAATTTCAATATCGTCTCCGGTTTTAGTTTCCATATCGATTGTTGAGGTTGGTCCCAAAACATAGAATGGAATATTGTACTCCTTGGCTAATATAGCCACTCCTGATGTTCCAATTTTATTTGCAACATCTCCATTAGCAGCTACTCTATCACAACCAACTAATATTGCATCAATTCTTCCTTCCTTCATTACTATAGATGCCATATTATCGCATATAACAGTTACATCTATCCCAGCTTCGTTTAGCTCCCAAGCCGTTAATCTAGATCCCTGTAACAATGGTCTAGTTTCATCGGCAAATACTTTGAAATTATAACCCTTTTCATGACCTAGATACATTGGTCCTAGAGCTGTTCCAAATCCGGAGGTAGCTATGCCACCTGCATTACAGTGGGTTAACAGGCCCATTTTTGGTTTAAGAAGGTTTAATCCATACTCCGAAATCGCCTTGCACATATCTTGGTCTTCCTTCAAAATCTCTTCACTTTCTTCAAGCAGACATTCCTTTATCTCTCCAATACTTCTCTCTTTTTCCTTAAGTAATCTGCTTTCCATTCTATTTAAAGCCCAAAACAGGTTAACTGCCGTAGGTCTTGAAGATGCCAAATATTCTTTAGACTCCATAAATTCTTTATAAAAGTCCTCAAACTTCTCTGCCTTCGAGTCCTTAACTCCAAGGTATATCCCAAGTCCAGCTGCAACACCTATGGCTGGTGCTCCCCTAACACGTAATTTTTTTATGGCTTCCCATGTGTCTTCTAACTTGCTAACTTCTATAAACTTTTTTTCAACTGGTAATAGGGTTTGATCAAGTAGAATCATGGCATCCTTTGCTTCGTTTAGTTTAGCTGGAACAATTATATTCATGCTGTTGCCTCCTGTTTGTAGTATTTGTTTACTATATCAATGAAATCTTGTCCTGTTTTAATTTCTTTTCTATTCATAATAAAGTCTTTAGCCATAAATATATTTATTTTCTTTGCCTCAGCCTTTTTCTCTAACTGTGGAATATCATCCAAATCCTTAACATGGGCAAGACCAACAGTTCTTCTAACCATTTCACAGCCGGTAACTCCTGCTGTATCAATTATTATGTTTTCTAGATACCACTCCTTAAATCCTGGTACCTTTGCCATTTCATCACCAACAACCTCATCGAAAAGCTTTAGAAATTTTTCTTTAAATACGTCAATTACTTCCCTCGTGGTGTCTAATAAATATTCCTTATGGGCCTCTCGTTTTTCTTCATCTTCTACCATTGAATCGGTAGAAATATAGTTCATTACTAGATTAGCTATCAAGGCTCCCACATCGTAAGATATAGGCCCATAGAAGGCAAACTCAGGATCTATAACCTTTGTGCTGTCTTCCTTTACAAAGATACTTCCAGTATGTAAATCTCCGTGAAGTAGGGCCTGGGCATTTGTCATGAAGTCAAATTTTAACTTAGCCACTTCAAGTTTGAACTCCTTATCATGCCATACATTCTCTTCCATAAATTCAATCATAAAATCATCAATGTTGTTTCTCTCTGCATTATAGAATGGTTCTGTATAAACTAAAGCCTCAGTAATATCACATAATTCTGGGTTTATGAACTGTTTTACACGTTCCTTCTTTTCCTGATGATCCATTGCTACATCAGAGGTCAATAACAGAGTTTTTACCATAAAGTCAGTTATGTGATCAACAAACCTGGGGTATTGATTAAGCTCTATCAGGCCTGTTCTCATGATTACATGGTCTGATAAATCCTCCATAAGAGTTGCATACATAACAGAATCAAAATTGTATATCTTTGGAACTAGCCCGTCTGTCAGTTTATATTCTATTTCCAAAATGTTATTTTCTATCTCAGCTCTTTTGATATTTAAGGGCCAATCTTCCCCTACACAACGAACATATGGTAGGGATTGCTTTACTATAATGCTTCTGTTACTCTTCTTATCTACAGCCCTAAATACTAAATTTAAGTTTCCATCGCCAATTTCATCACATTGTATATCAACATCGTCTTTAAAATAATTTAACTCCCTTTGTATATAATCAAATACTGTGTTTGTATCCAACACATAATATTCTGACATGCAATTGCCCTCCTTTTGGATTAATGTTTCTTCTTGTAATAAGTTATTGCAAGTGCAAATGCTAAAACTGTGCCTTTTACTATGTCCTGAGCATAGTATGGAAAATTCAGCATAGTTAATCCATTTAAAAGAATTCCAATCAATATTGCACCACAGAAGGTACCAACTACGTTTGCTTTTCCTGCTCCCATTATTGAGAATCCTATATATGCTGAGGCAACTGAATCCATAAGATATGCTGCTCCCGCGTCAACTTCTCCAGATCCTAATCTTGCCGCTAAAACGATACCTCCAAGGGCTGCAAATGCCCCTGATAATATGTATGCAATTGTCCTATACTTATTTACTAAAATTCCCGATAATCTAGCTGCTTCTCTATTTCCACCGGTAACATGTAAAAAACGTCCATATTTTGTGTGGTTTAAAAATATGTGGATTATACAAATGGCAACAAACATTATAACAACTGGTACTGGAATTCCAAGAATATATCCCTGACCTAGATATAGGAATTTTTCTTTCATTAAACCTTCAGCAATCCCTCCATTGTCGGGCAATGGCATATAATTGTAGATTGCTGTGCCCTTTGTATATGTAGTTAATGCTCCCTTAATAACGAACATCATAGATAGTGTCGCCAGCATATCGGGTATACCAATTTTTACGATTAGAAATGCATTTATTAATCCAATAAGTATGCCTACTAAAATTGGAAATATAATTGCAGGTATAATACCATAGTTATGTATAACCATGAGCTTTGCTGCTATAACAGCTGCCAAACCAGCAGTCGATCCAACGGACAGGTCAAATCCATCTACCGTCAATGATATAGTTACACCGATAGCTATTAATGTAACTATCGAAATAGATCTTAATATATCTGACATATTTGTATATGTCCAAAAGTATGGAAGTACTAGTGAGAAGAAAACAGTAACAAGAACAATTACCAAAAGTGTTCCATAACGATATAAATAATCAAATAGATCAATTTTTTTACTTTGCGCTTTCACTTTCTTGCCCCCCTGTTGAGTAATATAGTATTTCCTCTTGATTCGTATCCTTTGTAATTAATTCCTTGGTAATTTTCCCATCATACATTACATATATTCTGTCTGAGATTCCCATTATTTCTCCAAGCTCACAGGATACATAGATAATCCCTTTACCTTTTTTAGCTAATTTATTAATAAGCATAAATATATCTGATTTTGCTCCTACATCGACTCCCTTTGTAGGTTCGTCAAAGATATAAACATCAGAATCAGAGATTAACCACTTTCCTATTGCTACTTTTTGTTGATTTCCACCACTTAGATGGGCAACTTTCTGTTTTTCATTAGGAGTTTTTATGCCCAAATCCTTGATTACTTGATTCGTTTCATTATTAATCTTAATATTGTTTATAAATGAATAGTTACAGTAGTTCTTTAGAGTTCCAAGGGTTATATTACAGGCTACGGATTCCTTAACCAATATTCCCTCTTTCCTTCTTTCTTCAGGTACTAAGCAAATACCTGAATCTACAGCATGCTTAGGAGTTTTTAGAGAAACCACTTTATTATTCACCAGTACGCTTCCCTTTTCTATTACGCTTGCTCCAAATAGCAACTTAGACAATTCCGTTTTACCGGCTCCTACTAAGCCAGCTATTCCAATAATCTCGCCTGCCCTAACATGCATATTTACATCATCTATGTGTACATCCCCTTTACCCGACAAATCCTTTACTTCAAATATTGTATCCCCAATTTCTGTTTCAATTTTAGGGTATGTTTCATCCATTTTTCGGCCAAGCATTTTTTCTATTACTTTATCTATAGTCATATCAGACACTTTATAGGTGCCAACCAATTCTCCATCCTTTAAAACCGTTATATCTTCACACACCCCAAACAATTCATTTAAGCGGTGGGATATAAAGATTATTCCAACACCTTCTTTTTTCAAATCACTAATAATATTAAATAACTGTTCTGTTTCACTTAAGCTCAGCGGTGCCGTAGGTTCATCAAGTATTATGAACTTGACATCATGGGCTATGGCTCTTCCGATAAGAACCAGTTGTTTTTCCGATAAACTTAATTCACTTACTATCCTGTCTACATTCAATTCCAATTTCAGTCTTTTAAGTACTTCCTTGGCTTTACTTTTAATATCCTTCCAATTTATAAATGTTTTTTTGTATTCGTTTACTGTATAATCCAGCGTTATGTTCTCCGCCACCGTTAAGTGAGGAATTAATGCAGTGTCTACCTCCTGATAAACAATTTCTATTCCTTGTTCTCTAGAGTCTACTGGTCTACTAATACTTATTTCCTCATTATCGATTAAAATTTTTCCCTCAAAGTCCCTACCATATGCACCCGCAAGAACCTTCATCAGTGTACTTTTTCCAGCTCCATTTGCACCTATTAGTGCATGGGTTGTACCTGATTTCATAGAAAAATTTACATCCTTTAGTGCCTTAACACCGGGAAAGCTTTTTGAAATATTCTTCATCTCTAGCAAATTATTATATTGACTCAAGGGCATACCCCTCCCTTAATAAAAAGATATATATCTGGGGGTGTCTCAGAATGACGAATTTCTGCGTTATTTGAAATTTCACCGACTTGGCACGTACATTATAGAGATTCTAGTAAAGACTTTAATTTATGCATGTCCAAAACTCTTAGGAGCCCTGAGTATTTGTACCTGTACAAATGAAGTTTTACTAAGAACTCTATACAACTAGCCAAACCGCTAAAATTTCAGAACCTTGAACTTCATTCATTCTGAAACACCCCAGGGCTGAACTTATAAGATATTTTTATGAGACAGCCCCATAATAATTCCAAATTATTTACTTGCTTTTATTGCCTTCATCCAATCAGTAAGGAATTCATCACTAGAACCCCAACCATCATAGATATTAGGTAACTCATTTACGGTAACTCTCTTATCCTTAGGCAGATCATCTAGTTTAACAAGAACTGGCTGTAATGAATAGTATCTAGGAATACGTTCTCCAGCTAAAGCCTTTAAAGCTAATCTTACTTGAACCTGTCCAATAACTGCTGGGTCAACCGCAGCAGCAGCTTTCCACACACCGCTTTTATCCTGCATCATTGCTAAATCCTGGTCTGACATATCTATACCATATAACTTAATTTCATCTCTCTTCTTTTGAGTTATAGCATTAAAGCAACCCTTTGCATATTCATCCCATACTGCAAATACAGCGTCTATATCACCTTTCTGTGGATTTGCAGTAAGCACTGCTTCCATTCTTTGCTGAGCTTCTGCCATTGCATTTGAAGGGCTAGCTTGGAAACGTGCAACTTCCTTAACTCTTGGATAAGTTTGTAGTACCGCTTTATATATACGGTCACGTTTATCCGTAGGTGCTACTCCATAAAGATATGAATATACAATATTTCCTTCTCCATCGATATCTTGTACTAATTTTTCAAGCGCTAATAATGCTAACATTAAATCATTTTGATCTAGGCTAATTAATAAACCATCTGCTATCTCACTATCGATATCAAAATCAATATCGAATGCTATAACAGGGATACCAGCCTTAAGTGCTTCTTCAACTGCCGATTTTAATCCATCGGGCTTGCCATGGGATATTAATATTGCATCTACTCCCTCTTCAACAGCTGCGTTAATACCATCAGCCATTTTTACGATATCATGATTTGCGTCTACAACGTTTACTTGCATTCCAAGTTCTTCTGCTTCCTTCTTAACAGCATTGATATGGGTAACCATATGTGTCCCAGTTCCCCACTCTTTAACTAGTGCAATCTTGAAGTTTTTCCCCTTAACACTTTCTGGTGTTGCCGCAGTAGAAGCTGTTCGGTCAGATTTTTCTTCACTAGTTTGTCCACTTGATTGCTCAGCAGCTTCAGTATTGCTTGTACTAGGCTCAGCTGGTTTAGCACATCCCACAAAAACAGTCAAGCATATTGCAAAAATCAAAACCAAACTTAAAAATCTTTTCATTGTTACTCCTCCTTTAATTTAGATTTTCAAAAAATAATATTACTTTAGGCTTTTACAAGCCTAGTGAACATTAAAACAACGAACATTAGTTACATACAGCTTTTTAAGCACTTCATCATCCTACTCTTTCTTTTCAACATTCTTCTACATCGTTCTACTTTTTGATATTTTAGTAAGTTTTCCCATGATTCAATTTTAGCACTTTTCTGAATTTTGTCAATAAATTCTTGTGACTTATTGACTAATTATGTGGTTTTGTTTTATTTTTTTGTTTTGCATTCTACCACTTTCTAGTATAATATGGGTATAACGAAACTCGAGAGGAGACATAAATGGAAGATTATAATAAAAAAACACTAATATTTATTGTAGTGTTAATTGCTGGAATCATTCTATTTGGCCACATATACAATAACTACTATTCTCCCAAACAAGAACTAAACAAGATCTCTGAAATGTATTTAGATTATACCTTTGGTTACAATGATATTTCTAAGGAACTTTTCGAATATATCAAACCAAATTCGGGTGCTCATGAAATAGTTGTTGGTATTTACTATGTTTTCATCAAGAGTGGTTCTGTAAAATCAACAATATCTCACACAAATATAGTGGATTCGGAAATAGATGGTGATAAAGCTTTAATGGATCTTTCATTTAGGCAGACCTTTACTAAGACTGATGATCAGTTAATGATGGATTATATAACTAAGGGAACGGATTTCTATATTAGTAGAAATCTACAGCTAAAGTTCGTACATGAAGATGATAAGTGGCTTCTTGTTAATGAAAAGGAATTAAGTGTAGAGTTCTCTGATAGCTATGAACTTGTTAAATAAAGGAATTCATAGGAAGAATCCTTTTAGCTTTATGTAATAATTTTTAAAGTATTAATCAAAATTTTTATAGTAATTATCCCCCTTTACTTAGCATAGTTATGAAGTAAGACAAGCTAAAGGGGGAATTTTTATGGGTAAAAGGATCGTGATTCTAGGAACTCTAGATACTAAGGGCAAAGAGTTTAAGTTTATCAAAGACATAATTGAATCCCAGGGTTTAGATACTATTGTGATTGACAGCGGCGTCAAAGGCAAACCCTACTTCAAACCTGATATTTCAAGTAATGATGTTGCTCTTGCAGGTGGTGAGGAGTTGCAAGGCTTAGTTGAGAAAAATGATAGAGGTCATGCTATAGACGTTATGATGAAGGGATCATCTACGATTGTTGATGCCCTATATGCTCAAGGAGAGTTAGACGGAATAATTAGTCTTGGTGGTTCGGCCGGCACTACTATCGGCACATATGCTATGCAGGCTTTACCCATCGGGATTCCGAAGGTTATGGTGTCCACTCTTGCCTCTGGGGATACAAGACCATACGTCGATGTAAAGGACATAACGATGATGTATTCAGTTGTTGATATATCGGGGATCAACAGCCTGTCATCCAAGATACTTTCAAATGCAGCACATGCAATCGTAGGTATGTCTAAGGGAAATACACCTAAGCCAAAGGATGAAAAACCTCTTATCGGTGCTACAATGTTTGGTGTTACCACCCCTTGTGTTGCAAGGGTGAGGGAATATTTAGAGGAAAAGGGATATGAGGTCTTAGTTTTTCATGCCACCGGAACAGGTGGAAGGGCTATGGAAAGCCTAATAGAAGCCGGCTTTATAAAGGGAGTACTTGATATCACTACTACTGAATGGTGCGATGAGTTAGTAGGAGGTGTTCTATCGGCTGGTCCAAATAGACTTGAAGCAGCTGCTAAAGCTGGAATACCTCAAGTAGTTTCTACTGGCGCTCTAGATATGGTAAACTTTGGACCGATTGATACGGTACCAGAGGAGTTTCGGAATAGAAATATCTACAAGCATAATGCCACAGTTACTCTAATGCGTACTACTGCTGAAGAGTGTAAGGAACTTGGAAGGATTATTTCTGAAAAGCTAAACCTATCTCAGGTCAAAGCTGCTATTTTCTTACCTCTTAAGGGGGTATCTCTTATAGATGTAGAGGGTCAGCCCTTCTATGGTCCAGAAGAAGATAAGGCCTTGTTTAATGAGCTGAGGGATAGAGTTGATAGGACAAAAGTCGATTTGATTGAAATGGATACAGATATCAACAATGAAGAGTTTGCTCTTGCCATGGCTAAGAAGCTTATTGAGCTTATGTAAGGGAATTCAGAGGAGGTGTAAAAATGGCTTTATCAAGATCTGAAATCAGAAAAAGATTAGATGAGCAAATTAAAAATGGAAAACCAATAATCGGTGCTGGAGCCGGTACCGGTATTTCTGCTAAATCAACAGAGGCCGGAGGTGTTGATCTAATAATCATATATAACTCTGGAAGATATAGAATGGCCGGTAGAGGTTCATTGGCTGGACTTTTACCCTATGGTGATGCCAATCAAATAGTGGTGGATATGGCTAGGGAGGTTTTAACCATTGTCAAGAAGACTCCTGTACTTGCTGGGGTTTGTGGAACAGACCCTTTTAGAAACATGGACGTCTTTTTAAGGAACATCAAAGATTTAGGCTTCTCAGGGATTCAGAACTTCCCTACTGTTGGTTTAATTGATGGAAAGTTTAGAATGAACCTTGAAGAAACTGGAATGGGCTACGATCTAGAAGTAGAAATGGTCAGAAAAGCCCATGAACTGGATCTATTTACAACGCCTTATGTATTTGATACCGGCAATGCCATTAAAATGACAAAGGCAGGAGCCGATGTCCTAGTTGCCCATATGGGCCTCACCACTAAGGGAAGCATTGGTGCACAAACTGCTTTGACACTAGATGATTGCGTGGAGATAATCCAAGATATACATGATGCCGGAAAGTCAGTTAATCCAGACATCTTAGTTATTTGTCACGGTGGGCCTGTGGCAGAGCCAGAGGATGCAAAATATGTACTCGATAGAACTAAAGGGGTTGTTGGATTCTTTGGTGCTTCTAGTATAGAGAGGCTTCCTACAGAAATGGCTATTAAAAATCAAGTAGTTGATTTTAAGAATATTCGATTTTAGTTTTTTAGAGCTAGAATTTCATTATCAAATATAGAATAAAAAGAACCTTCTTTGTTTGGTTGTATGAACGTACTATACCATTAAAGCAAAGGAGGTTCTTTTATTTTATATTAATTTTATTAAGCGAAGTTTATTAGTATGCTTTATCTAATAATTCTACAACCTCTTGGTGTGTTACAGCTTTTGGATTCATACCTAGACTTGGTTCTTGAAGAACTGCCTCAGCAATAAAATCAAAATCTGACTTCTTAATCCCAATTTCACTCAATCTAGATATTTCAATTCTATTGTTAATCTCAAATATTTTTTCACTAACTTTTGCTGGAGTACTCATTTCACGTGTAAGTCCTAAAATAGCTCCAATATTTCTAATTTTTTCTTCACAATGATCACCATTATATTCGATTACATATGGTAACATTATTGCATTTGCAATTCCATGGGCTACATTAAAATGTGCACCTAATGGATGTGCAATAGCATGTACTAATCCTAATACCGCAGAGTTAAACGCAATTCCTGCCATAGTGCTTCCAATCATCATTTCTTTTCTCGCTTTTTTATCTTTGCCGTTATTAACTGCTGTCTCTATATTTTTTAAAATCAACTCCATTGCTCCCAATGCATTAACATCAGTAAATGTGGTTGCTGAAGTAGACACATATGCTTCTATTGCATGTGTAAGGGCATCCATCCCTGTTGAAGCGGTTATGCTTGGAGGTAGTTCATATGTTAGTGAGTAATCTAGAATTGCAAAATCAGCTGCGATATTTTTTCCACCTATTACTACTTTTTTCTTTCTAATAGTATCCGTAATAATAGTAAAACCTGTTACTTCACTTGCCGTTCCTGAAGTTGTTGGAATTGCAATTAATGGGAAGGTCTTATGCTTAACGGAATTTGGTGCTTCATAGTCCATAATTTCTCCACCATTTGAAAGTACAATGTTAATGGCTTTTGCTGAATCTATAGCACTCCCTCCACCAACTGCAATTATGCAATCAATATTTTTATCTGTGTATTCTTTTACACAGTCAGAGATTAATATATCTGTTGGATTAGGCATTACTCTATCAAAAATTGAGATTTTATAATCAAGTCCTTTTATTACATTAAAAACTTTGTCAACAATACCTACTTTTCTAACACCACCATCACATACCATTAGTATATTTTTTACTTTAAACTGATCCAATAATCCTTTTATTTCTGTAATCGAATTTTCACCAAAAATAATATTACTTGGTATACCAAAATTATTCATATTGACTTCATTCCTTTCGTTTGACTTTAGTTGTCTGCATTTTAACATGAGTCTTCTGCTTATTTAAGTACCATTTATTACATTCGCAAGAATGATACCACTTTACTATAGTCAATTTTCCGCTATATCACGCTCAAATAGACCCTTTAGGATTTAAAAAAGGGTTAAAAGGTACATGTCATATGCACCTTTTAACCCTTCTATTAATATTTTTAAACTTTTAGGCTGTAAAACTCTAATGTTATTTCAATCTTTTCTTCCTTTAGTATAACTATATATTTTATCTCTGACTACTAACATATTGTTAGCATAAATTCACATACAGCCTATTGTTTCAATCTATCTCCTTAGCAAATTCTTTCTCAATTTTGTTAAGTATACTTCATGCCGTTCTCTCAATTTTCTACGCCATGGCATGTCATTGGTAGCATCGACATTTTTATATGCTTAAGAAATGTGTGCGTATTGTAAGAGTCGATGTAATTCATACATTATAGGTAATTGAGCTAACCACTCTTCATCAAAGCAGTGATTAGTTCTATATCCTTCTATAAAGGCTTTAAAGTTTTCATTTTCAATGTCTATACTATGTCCTTCATCAAATATATCACGTAATGCATAGGCTATATCAGCAATAAACCAGTGATATGAACAATCGTCAAAGTCAATTGTGTATATTTCTTTATCATTCCATATTAGATTATCTAGCTCCATATCGAAGTGGATTAATCCATAGGATATTTTATCCTTTGGCAATTCACTTAACTGTTGTCTAATGCCTTCACATGTAATCTTAAATTCCTTATCATTCTTTGATACTAGGTTTACAGCATGGTCAAGTAGCTCCTGCCAATCCTTCCTGCGTCTATCATATGGATAGCAACTAGAAAACCTATGAATCCTATCCATAGATTCTCCCCAGAGTTTAAAGTAATCGATACTCAATCGATTGTAATCCAGTTGTTTTCCCTCTATTTCTTTAAACATAACAGCATTCAGTATCCTATTATCAATTTTAAAGGTTTCAAGATAATTACCGTCCAGTGACAAAACAGGACTACTTGCCTTTACTCCCTTAGACTTTATAAAATTCAAATAATCTAATTCAGCTTTTACTTCCTCTGTACCCTTTATTTTTTCTTCATTAAAGCGCATGAAATATCTGTAATCGTCAAATTCGACTAATAAAACAAAGTTTGCGCTAGCTCTAAATGGTTTTATTAGAGCCTTTTTATTTGTCCATCTAGATACCAGTGTTTCAAATATTTTAACATTTCCTTTTTCAGCCTCTATAAATAAGGATTGCATCAATTCCATATCCATTAATAACATTTATACACCTCTCTCTAATTTTCTAACATCACCTCTCTATCACCTTTAATATTTAATCTATGTCCTCGCCTCATGACCATCATCCCCTTTCATATAAGTAGTATCTATATAAATATAGAAGCGTTATGTGAAATTAATGTACAATTTATGCAATTATATCATGGCAAAGTGATTTTTACCATAATATCCCATAACCATGAATGGATTTCGCCTCTAATAGAGTCTATATAATATTATTATCAATATACTTATCGATTTCCCTCAACATTTCAGTTATTGTACTATTTTCGTTAAACACGCCTATTTCACCCTTGATTTCGGATAACCTTTTCGATGCCACTTCCTCATCATTGCTAGAATCCTTTAAAAGCACTGAACACAATTCATAGGATATGAGTGTCTTAAATAGCTTAACGGCTTTCATAGCTTTTCTAGCTGCGCCATAACTAAATTCAACATGGTCTTCTTGATTTCCCTTGGTTGGTATTGAATCGGCACTAGCCGGCATACATAGAGTCCTTAGTTTTGTTAATATCGATAATGACATATTCATCAATCCCATTATGGACGGATTGTCACTTTCTGCTAAACCTATATTTTTATATATTATATTAGACATATCTGCTATAAGTATATTTAGTAAATCTAAAGCATATCCAACCTGGGTGTTACTGCAATTACATCCCATAACTGGTTCATAATTTCCTTCTTCCGTTTTAAAGAGAAGTGGATTATCACAGGTTATATTGTTTTCAAGGTTTAAGATATTTGAAACAAATTTTAATGAATTATTTACTGCAATGGATATCTTATCCCTTGAATAATTAGGGTCATCTTTATTAGGATGTATGCTCGACTCTATTTCTTCATGGATTCCAACTAATTTTTCAAGCATATTATAAGTAAATACAGCCATTGCTTGTGTCATAGTTGAACCGTTCATTTGTGCTAAAACTTCCTTACATTCCAAGGCAAAGATGGGTTCCAATCCCACTTCTGTGAATATGGTCTGGGCTTTATCCCTTCTTCCTCTATAAAATACCTCTGCTTCCTCTAGGCCAGCTACAATCATTGCACTTTGTGCAAGGGGTCCTAAGTCACTTAGACCAGTAGAGCCTAACTCCAAAATTAATGGAGAAATACCTGCATTAAAAATATCTAACATTCTCTGTATCAACTCAGGTCTTACGGCAGAGTAGCCCCTACATAAGAGATTTGCTCTTATAAGAAGAGCTGCTCTAGTTATATCACCATCTATGGGCTCTCCCATACCAACAGCATGGGGATATGGAATCGTTTTATTCCATTTCAAATGCTCTTCCGGCGATAATGCTGTATCCTTTAAATTCCCTAGTCCTGTATTCACTCCATAAACTACCGGAGCATCCTTCTCCATCCACTTATCTATTTGATCTCTGCTGCTTTTACACCTTTCTATGGCTTGCTCAGACATGTAAACTGTCCCAAGCTCTCCCTTTGTTGCTATGATAATATCTTCGATTGTCAAATTATACCCATCTATAAAATATTTCTTCATATTGTCAGCTCCCCCCTTACTTCAATCTTCCAATAGCTTTTTCAACTGCATCTAAAACCACAGCTTCAGCCACTAGTCTATCTGCCTCCACCATATCCGGTACCGCAAATCTATTGACCCTTGTCATTTCTATGTGTTTTCTAAATTCATCTATGGCAGCGGTTGTACCCTTACCAAACTTGAAGTCCTTTAATTTATCCTTGACTAAATCCATAGCCTGGGCTGTCATAAGCATTTCAACTGCCAATACCTTTGCCAAAAGGGATGTTGCTTCTAAGGTCTTTTGAGCCGAAAGATAGGTGGTACAATTATAACCATCATTTCTTCCATCTATTACTGAGCTTGCAGCACTTGGTAGGGCTAAAAGCTTTAATTCTGCCAATACAGCAGTAGCGGCAGCCTGAATAACAGGAAACCCATGATTAAAGCCTGGATTTTCTCCAACTAAATTCATTGGAAGCCCATAGGATAAGTGGGAATCATTCAATCTAAAGCTGCGTCTCTCACTTATATTCCCTAAGTCGGCTAAGGCAATGACCATGAGATCAAGGGAATATCCAACAAGGGGGTTTATTCTGTATGAAATAGCGTTTATCTCGTTCTTTAAGTTCTCTTCTAACCACTGAACGGTATCCCGTACTCCTCCATGGGTTTGTGGAGCGGCTCTATAGCTTATTGCATCCTGACATCTAGCCCCTTTATCTCCGCCAAAGACAATTCTTGCTTTTTCTGTAGTAAACTCACTGTCCTCCAGTAATCTTCTAGTATTTTCAGCAGATATGATTTGATTGGCGAAGGGTCTTGCCAGTTCATGTAATCTTTTGTCAAAGGCTCCAGTTTCCCCTCTTATCCCTTCTAAATTCATTGATATGCATATATCTGCAGTTTTTGCTAGTTTCTTTGCCTCTTTTAGAGCTTGAATTGATAATGCCGTTGATACACAGCAAAGTTTTGTTATGAAGGCAATTTCTTTTAAATTAAGTTCTAGTTTCTCTAGATTTAGTTCCTTCAGGAGTTCATCAGTACTACGGTATTCTCCATTATAGAAGGAGGTCGTACCCTTTTCACCTGAAAGAATTAAAGCAAGCTCACTCATTGCAGATAGTTCATTATTATTCATGTCATGTATACATGGGTATATCTCATGATTTATAAAATCCAAAATTCTATTAATAAAGCCTTCCATCAAATCATTTGCATGTTTAATACTCGAGTTAAGCAAAAGAATCAGACTTATCATTCCCACTTCCTTAGGTAGAGTCTCACCATAGCTCACGGCATATGTCTTTGGTATACTTAAAGGATTGACTTGTGATTCCTTTATTTCATGGGGTAGTAAATTTGATTCTTCAATATGAAATAGTCTTGTATCTGATAATAGCTGGATTTCATTTGCTAGTTCAATCCGATAGCTCTTTCCTTCTAAAATTGAAAACAATACATCTAATTCTAGGTTTGTTCCGTCTAAGTATAAAATATCCATATTTCATTCTCCTTCCAATCCTTGAATTTATATATGTCCATAGTATTCTCTATGGGCTACTACAGAGTAAGCGTAATCTAGCAATGTTCCCCAGCTAAATATAGGCAGGTCTACTTCCCTTTGAATTGCACGTGCAAAGGGCTGAAATCCCGTACATTCAAGTAATATTGCTCCAACATGGGGATTCGATTTGTAAAAATCCTTACTGATTTTAACCATATCTTTTTGTGCTTCATCGAAATAACACTGAGGCACCTCTGAGCGCTTTTCAGGATTCCACAGCAAATCGAACTGCGGACACTCATATTCATCCTGAACTCCTACAATTTCTAAATTACTATCGGGATCTATTCCAACATTTTTTAAATGGTCATCGGTCAAAAATTTTTTATGGGCATACATGATTCCTACAGATTTATTTGCTCCTATTAGCTGTTGTGCAAATGGAACCTGAAGTAAACTAGACATCAATACTGGTACATCTACGTAACCTGCAATATCTTGTTGAAAGTATGAAAAGTATCCACATTCTGCTGCAATAGCACGGCATCCCATACGCTCCAATTTTTTAGCAGCACGTTTAATAGGTTCAAGACATGGACTTTTATCTTCTGCCCAAAGAAGAGTATAGTTATCTACTCCTTCTGCGATTTCATATTGAATCGGGTATGAAAAGGCGCTTGGATTACGTACATCCCCTGGAAATGCTGGATATATGTCATCGAGTAGCATAATCCCTAAACCCATTCCTGAAGCTATACAGTTTTTCCGTGCCATTATGTGATTAATTCCTAAGTCACGATTTTTATACATATCGATTCCTCCCACAATACTTTTTTTAGGCTCCTTACAGAATAAGAAACATTACAATAATTACAAACTCAGCTGAATTTCATGTAATATAATATACACAAAATTCATGCCAAACTCCGAGAATGGCTTCAACGTACATTTTTACACGCTTTTGAAACATCTTATTAGTTTCTAATTTCTTTACATGCATATTTTTTTTGCATATTTCAATATATATTCTAAAAAAACATATGCATAATTTCTTCGCACTGCAAATATTTTTGGCAAAAAAATAAAGGATATATTTTACAGCGCGGAGAATACTTATTAAAACTACTTACCGGGAGGAACAGATAAATGCTTTCACTTTTTAAGGAAGTATTGAGTAAAGCTACGGACGGAATTATTATCTTAAATAACAGTCAGGAAATAATTTATATGAATGAACCTGCTAGAATCTTGTTTTCCAAAAAATTGACTAAGTTTGAAGAAATAGCAGCTTGCTTTAATATCGATAGTGATTCACAAAGTTTGAAGGGAGAAAAGGAAGTAAAATATAGAAATAAGATTTTAAATCTTCAATTAAAATCTTGTACAATAGACAAAGATAATTATTATACAGTCTATATTGAGGATTGTACTGAGCTCTATCATGCTTTAAGAGAAAATTACTGTTTCGCTACTGTACTTAACTCTATAAATGAAGGTGTACTGCTGTCGGATACTAATGGAGTGATCTGGTTTTACAATAAGCAAATGCAAAGCTTTGAGGGATTGAATCCTCAAAGAATACTTGGAAAGCACATAACCGAAGTATATGATGTAAATCCAGAAAATAGCGAGCATCTTACTGTCCTTAAAACTCAAAGTCCAATTATGGACAGGTATCAAAAATATAATACAATACACGGAAAGGAGATTCACCTTACTGCAAGCACCTATCCCCTTTTAAGAAATGGAGAAATCATATCAACCTACTCTATTAGTAGAAATCTGACTACTGTAAGGGAACTTCTAGAGCAAATGAAACGACTCCAAATGGATTATTCTCCCCTTATAAAAGATGCTTTAGTGGATAACCCACAAAATAATACAAGATTTACTTTAAGCAATATCATTGGTAGAAGCACCGAAATAAGAAAGGTTTTGAAAAAAGCTAAGATTGCTTCTAAAATATTGTCTCCAATACTTATCTATGGTGAAACTGGAACAGGCAAGGAGCTCTTTATCCAAGGCATCCACAACGAAAACTCTGTGACAAAGCATCACCCATTTATTGCAATAAACTGTGCAGCAATTCCAGAATCACTGTTGGAAAGTCTTCTTTTTGGTTCTGTAAAGGGTTCCTTTACTGGTTCAACTAATTCGACCGGACTTTTCGAACAAGCGGGACAAGGGACATTATTTTTGGATGAGATAAACTCAATGCCTTTAAATCTCCAGGCTAAGCTCCTTCGCGTACTACAGGAAAAGAAATATAGAAAACTAGGCGGAAAGGAAGAACTTCCAATGGAGTGTCGAATTATGAGTTCGACAAATGTAGACCCTCTGGAGTGTATAAATAAGTCAATTTTAAGAAAGGATTTATATTTTAGATTGGCTGTAATATCTCTAGAAATACCTCCACTCAGGAAAAGAACTGAGGACATTCCTATGCTTATAGATTACTTCATTAAGGATTTTGCCATGAAATATGGTAAGCCTATCATCTCTATATCAAGTGATTTACAAGTAATGCTTAGCAATTATGATTGGCCAGGAAATGTCAGAGAATTAGAACATGTTGTTGAGTCTGCAATGACTATGATCGATTGTGAAGATAATCTGATGCTAAAGCACTTACCTGAGAATTTGATATCTATATTTGAAACGCAGAAATTTTCATATCAAAAACCTAGTATTGATAATCTTTCAGTGGTCCTTCTAAATGCAGAAAAAGAAACAATTTTAAATGCCTTAGATACATTTGATTGGAATGTTTCACGAACCGCCAGAGAACTTGGAATCGCTAGACAAAATCTTCAATATCGTATAAGAAAGCTTAAGCTTGAAAGGCCGTATAAAGGCATATGAAGGCACCTTTGCTCGTTCAAAGTTGTAAATTTTAAGTTCTAAGTTTTATGATCAATCTCTTGGTTATAGTTTAACGACAAAGGGGCTGACTCATGAAGATATCTCATGAGTCCAACCCCGAGGTGTTTTAGAAATTCGTCATTCTGAGACACCCTCTTTCGACAAGATTTGTCTTATAGGATGTCTTTTACAAAGATTTTAGTACAATACTCTAGCTTTCTTTCGTAGTCAAGTTCCACGAAATCTGTCGGTTTAACTTCTTCGGGCTTTTTATCGAAGTAATCTAGCCCTCCGAGCTTCAGCATTGTATAGACAAATTGAGAACAGAACATGATATTCTTTTTAAGCGAATATGGTAAAAAGAGTCCCAAAATATTGTAGGAGCTTCCTTGATTATTTATCTTTTTAATCTCCTCTAAAATCTTTTCCTTCTGTTTTCGACTTGCTTTAATTCTATAAACCATGATATTTGCGTCGGGCTTTTTATTAAAAAACTCTATCATCTCTTGATTTAGACCTGGAGAATAAATGTTTTCTCCACCATTATAGCTTATGATAGTTTTTAGATCCTCATCAAAGGATATTGATGCATGAGCATATTCTTTTTTTGTTACCTTACCAATTAATTTCCCTGCTGCACTTCCGGTACTGGAAAGAACTATATATATATATCCATTATCTAAGGTTTTTTCAGAATCTTTAAAGTATTCTTCATTTAGAGACCTTTTATTAACATAGTTAAAGGTATTGTGTCTAGGCAAGTCTGTAATCAGATTCTTCAAATCCTTTGCGGTATTTCTTGTATTATTTATTTCCGATAGAGGTCTTTTAAGTTCCTTTATAACTCCCTTTGAGATCTGTTCACAGGCATTTTTCACATCATAAAAGCTAAAAGCCCTTTCAGGTGAAAACCCGTCTTCATTATTACCTCTAGTATTAATTTTCAATTTTTGGGGAATAACTTTAATATTCAGTGGAAAGTCACTTCCCTTTTCCCCATCTAAATCCGTTCCTACCTGACTATCACAATCAACAACTAGTTTATCGGTTTGAAAATAGACAACATGATGACTATTAAAGTGTTCTCCATTAACCACCTTTAACATTAATGGTAACAATTCATATGATGGACATTTTTTAAATATAAATACATCTAATACACCATCACTTAAGGAAGAAAGAGGAGCTATTTTCTTAAATCCACCGGCGGACTTTCCATTCATAATAAGCATAAAATAAATTTCATCGTTAAAGTCAATATCTTTACTGGTAACCTTTACATTTATTGGTTTAAGGTTAGGTAACTCTTCTATTCCCTTTAGGTAATAGGCTAAAACACCTAGATTATTCTTGAATTTTGTATCGGTTTTTTGGCTAATATCAATTAGAAAGCCTAGACTGGCAACATTGATAAAATACTTATCATTGGCAAGACCTATATCACAATAAGTATAATTATCCCTTAGAGCTATCTCAGTCACTTCCTCAATAGTTTTAGGCAAGTTGAAGTATTGCGCATAGTCATTGGCAGTTCCAACAGGGAAAATCCCAATAGGCAGATTAATGTCATACTTTATAAGCCTATTAACAATTCTATTTATCGTTCCGTCTCCACCAGCAATCAATATCTTTTTATATTCACTTTCATCAAGATTTGAAAGTATATTGTCTAAAGTGTCGTTATTACTTATTCTATAGGGTATTATCTGAAAACCCTTCTCTTGAAACTTTTCAATTATATAATCCAAATAATTTTTGAAGATCCCACTTCCCGATATAGGATTGTAAATTAGTAGCACTTTCATGTGAAGCTTCCCCCCATAATAGTCTAATACTTATAATTTATGAAAATTTAAATTCTTTAAACCTCAAAATTTCAAACTATATAGAACGCACTTATAAATCTACATTCTGATTTCTATATTTATTTCTATCTTTTAACCCGTAATATAAAATCCCTTTATCCCTCGTTTTTTCAACTTCCCCAATATAAGCTAAGTGCTCTAAGTGGGACATGGCTTCTCCCGATGCAAACCACTTTTGAGGATTTGGAAAGTCCTCCCAAATGTTACACCTAACACTCCAATGCATTTTTGAAGCTACATCTCTGACTGTCATTTTCCTATCCTTAATAATTTCCTTAATTTCATTCAGGCGATCCTCATGATGCTCTAAAAGTTCATCAATTCGCTTTTTATGGTTCTTCACTATATTTCTATGGGCCGAAAAAAGATGGTTGATATCATACTCATGAACCTTTCTTAAGCTATCAAAATAAACAGATAATATATCCTGCTCAAATCCCCAAAATGCTATATTTGGAGTAATCTTGTCCAAAATATGATCTCCACCAAAAAATATCCTATGATTCCTATCATATAGTCCAATATGTCCAGGGGTATGTCCAGGAATATCGAGTATTTCAAAGGAGTAATCTCCAACATTTATCACATCACCCTCTACAAGGTTTATAAACTCTATTTCCTCTTTAGGGCAATATTTATATCCTGGATGATCGTCAAAGATTATATTATCCTTTACAAGGTCAAACATCACAGCATACTCTTCAAATCTTTTCCAATACTCATCTACCGACATATCATTAATCATTTTACCATCTATCTTCCCTGCATATACATTTACACCTTCTTTGTTTAAAACTGCTGCAAGGCCTGAGTGATCTGAATGTAGGTGAGTAATAAGTAAATCTGTCTTATTAAGATCAATTTTAAGTTTATTTATTCCCTCCATAAATGCATCTTTACATTCCTTCATATTAAAGCCTGTATCAATAATCAGATTTCTATTCTCTGACAATATGAAGTAGCTGTGAATTGCCTTTAATGGGTTGCCTGGTAGTGGAATTTCATGTCTATAGATATTTGGGTAAACCTCTATTGTCATTTTATCACCTTCATTATTTGTCTTTTATATAGGGTTTATATAGTAAAACTTAATTTGTACATGTACAAATGCTCAGCGTTTTTGGGAGTTTTGGACATGCATAAGTTAAAGTCTTTACTTAAATCCCTATAGTAATGCTATCTTTAAATTTAAAATAGCATTACTTTATTTTATTCTTAGTTTCTTTTATTTGGGTTGATTTGTCAAGTTTAATCTTTTTATCCATAATTATAGCGTCAGGCTAAGATACAAACTAACTTGACGCTTAAATGTATTTTACTACTTATATTAGTACATTTACTTAATCCATTTATAGGACTGTTTTGGTCTGCCTATTTTCCCATAGGATTGATGAATAGCTACTCTATTATATGTGATAAGATGCTGTAAATAACGGTGTACTGTTTGATAGGCCAATCCAGTATTTTTTGAAATGTTTGATATACTCGTATAATCATTTAATTTTTTCATATAATTTTCAATTATTTCTAATGTTCCAGTACTAATTCCCTTAGCATAACCCTTATAATCTTCATTATTACTTACCATGCTTCTTTTTAATCTTAAATGTACATTTATCCTAGCAATTAGATCCGGGGCTTTTATTGGCTTTAGGGCAAAATCACTAGCACCTACGTCCATGAAAGCATCTGCAATTTCTTGCTTTTCTTCAACAGTTAATACAATTATAGGCACAACTTCTGAAATGGCTCTTAAAAGCTTGACTCCAACAATTCCATTTATTATAGGCATATGATAATCTATCAAGACTATATCTGGATTATATTCTTTAAACTTTGTTACTCCGTCCTCCACATTTAAAGCTGTTACAGGTATCCATCCTTTATATTCGCATATGGTTGATAATGCAAATAATATCTCTTTATTATCATCAATAATCAATATCTTTATATCTTCATTCATTATATATCACCTCGGGTAGAGATATTGTAATCTGTGTACCTTCATTAACTTTACTGTTAATGGTGATTTCACCATTATGATTGTTAATTACGCTTTGCATAAATTTCAAGCCTATTCCAGAGGAAAACTTTGTACTAAAGCCCCTCTCCCATACCTTCTTTATTGAATTATTATCAATTCCAACGCCGTTATCTTCTATCTCAATAATAACATTGGACTTTTCATTGGTTATCTTTAAGTATATTTTCCCATTCTCCTCATCAATAGCATCAAAGGAGTTGTCTATGGAATTTATTATCGCTCTAGATAAACGAATTTTATTTACTAACAGTAGTTTGTCTGGACATTCATTAATATACTTTATCTTATCTGCGTGCCTATAGGAAGATATTTGTGAGAAAATAAGCTCAAATAAAGCTTCAACACTGATAACACTTTTTTTATCTTCATACAAAATCTCCGAAATCATGACATTTAGCTGATCTACTGAATTGCTAATTTTTGATAGATAGCCTTTAATTTTTTCATCATTTATCATAAGTTCACTAACACTTACTAAGGCTTGAATAGATGTAAGTGGGGATTTTAAATCATGTACTAGATTTTGAATTTCTTGAGATGTACGTGCTTCAAGGGCATTTAAGCGAGTTTCAGACAGCTCCTTTTCTACCCTTTTATTTTCTTCTGCTGCAATTATTAGGTCATCTTGATCCTTCAGTATCTTGTAGATTAGAATAGCGTTCATTGTGAATATTAGAAAAAATATGATTGCTGAAAATGTTAAAGCATCACTTCCATCAATAAGGGCAGCTACCATTTTTACATCACTTGATATTTCTCCTCTGCCAAAACCAAACCTTGAAAGCTCTGGAATTATATCCATCCACTGGACTCCTAATAACAGTAGTATCATTATCAGTGATTTCTTAAATAAGCCAATAGTTGTAAAACCTAATTTTTCTATAAAAATAATAGAAATAATTACAATATATGCTGGCATACCTAAATGATACTTTATCTGATATAACAATCTTATAAGTATATAAGCAATAGGTATTATTACTACACCCAAAACCCCACTCAACCATTTAATAGCTTTTCCCGATACTGAAATTTCAATAGATTCAGCAATAATAAATACAGCTAGATAATTAGGTAATGCACGAAGGCTATTGAGGATAACTAACTTGAAAGCCGCAATAATAAGAGCACCTTTATCGCTATTCTCTATGCTAGAGTATAACAAATCGTATATTTTAAAGTTTTTTATATTTATAATCCACGGTGCCATTATCCCTAAAAGCACTAATAAAATACCAAGTAATAAATTCTTTTTATCTACCTTAACAGCAATATTATTCATCATATTCGCTTTTAACCCTTTTCCTGTAAAATATAGTTACTAATATGGTTATAACTAGTAAGAAAAATACTAAAGCTTTAGGATACTTTTCTTGAAAGTACACATCGCCCTGGCCTATGTCGGGTAATGGCTGTGGATCTATAGGCAATCCATATTTCACAGCAATTTCTTTTATGTTTAGCAGATGAATAACAGGTATTTTTTTGCTTAAAAAGATTTGAATTAATCCTGAATCATTATCCTGCTTTACCTTCCTATTCATTATTAAACCAGGGTTTATATCAATTATTTCTGTACCACTTCCCATGGAAACAATGTTTCCTCCCACATTTATGAAGGCCTTAATCTCAGGTACATTCTCTAAATAAATATTGTATCTAGCCTGAATATTTTCTGATAGGTTTTTCTCATAAATAAATTTACGGTTATATTTTTTTATTCGATTTATTATTTCAGGTACTATCTGCTGGTCCAAATCTAGTCCAATATCCTCTGCTCCTCCTAATGAAACAGCTACTGATTTATTCTTTAATATACCTTTATTATACAGTATTTCCTCCATGTCAGGGTAAGTTAGATATGGAATATTAGCTCCCCAGGTAGATGACCCAATAGAGGATATAGCAACGGGATGAATATCTAATACCTGTAGTGCAGATAATACAGCTATATTTAATGCAGGAAAAGAACTTGAAAAGTTTACAGCAACATGGTCACCCTTCTCTATCTTAGCTTCTTTAAGCATATCTGAAACCACAGCAGCAAAATTCGGATTTGATGAGGTTCGTTTCGACTCTAATGAGCCAAGGGTTGTTGTAATACCACTAATTTCATAGCCTATAATTCCTGTTTCATTGATATCAAATTCTTTATCTATCTCAAATCCCAGATCAATTTTTTCTTCTTTTATTGTTTGTACAGCCCTCTTCATAAGAATTGACGCTTCTAACTTCTCTTCATACCATTTATCCTTTTCTTTTACCTTTAAAATCTCTACACTATATGTTGATATCAGTAATCCAATGGCTAAAAGTACGAGTATATAATCCTTTTTACTAAATTTCTTTTTCATATGGACGAACCCTTCCCAAATAATATAAGTATGAGCTTTAAAGCCAACACTACTACAACAAGGGATGATACTGTCTTCACAACGCCTTGCCTATCAGATTCATTAGCTATAATTCCCGGTATTATATTCCCTATTATAGTCCCAGCTAAGATTGATAGTTCAAAATAATTTGTCCCAATATTAAGTAGATATCTTAAGCAAAAGCTGATGATTATCATCATAGCAAATCTTCTCTTACCATATAGTATAGTATAATCCGATAGTGCCTTTACTATATATAGGGTCAGTATGCTTAAAGCCATTGTTACTACAATCCTTAAGGGCTGATCTAAAAATAATACTAAATAACCAGGGACAATTATACCTCCGGGGGAAATCTCAGTTATCTCATAAAAAATTATTCCTACAATTATGCCTAAAACGATTATGTTATCCAGCAAAGATCTCACCTATCCCCTCGACCTGACTAATAATTGCTTCACCAACTCCTCCAATGTTTCCTACGGCAAAGATTATGGTATCTTCTTTTAAACTTTTAAAGTTTAAATCTTCACATTTATTAAAGCTTCTTATGTTTTCATCTCTAAAATCCTGGGATATCAACTCTCTTTTCATTAACTTAATCAGGCTTCCAGTTATCCATATTTCACGGGGTGAAACTTCTCTTATTAAGTCAACATGTTGCTTCATCCTATAGGCTCTGTCTACTCGATTATTAAAGAGAAGTATAAACTTTTGATTACAAAAAAACTTCATCTTTCTAGTCAAATTATAGATTTTGATTATAGAATCTGGGTCATTGACTGCTAAAGCATTAATAAAATGTACTTTATTATTAGTCTCAGTACTAATCTCATAAACTTTTAAAGCTCCAGGATCTTTTTTATATTTTCTCATACCATCTATTGCAGTAGCCTTTTCGATCTTTAGCGCTTTACAAACCTCTAATGCGATAGCTGCGTTTTCATTAAAATCAAAACCATAGTTTTCTTGGATATTTTCTACAAGTATAGTATCAGTATTTCTCTTATTCCCTAATTCTTTATAGTAATTGTAGAATCTTTCATCACCAGTAATAAAGGTCCCTTCTTTAGGCATTATCGTACCTAAGGATTCTGCAACATCTTCTAGCCTAGGTCCCATCTCTTCAAGATGATCTCTTCTTACATTTGTTACTATTCCAATATCAGCCCTTAGTATTTTATCTTCAGAAATATACTGAAGGTCTGGGTTTACCGCCATACATTCTATGACTATAACTTCAGCCCCTTGTTTTTCAGCTAGTCTTAATATTTTGATCTGTTCCTTTATATTAGCCTTTCCTTTTCGAATAATTTCCGTTTCCTCACCATTTACATTTATAATTCTAGGACTTGTGCCTGTGGTCTTTGTCAAGACACGATATCCCCCCGCTCTTAATCCTGCATCTATTAATCTGCACACTGAAGACTTTCCTCTAGTTCCGTTCACATGAATAACATGGTCAATCGTTCTCCTAGTTCTAATATTACCCCTATATTCAACTATCAGATATACCATATACATCATACTAAGAATCAATATTAAGCCTTCTATCATATCATCTATTCACCCATTCTTCAGTATAGAGTTCATATAGCAAAACTTAATTTATATATCCAGATACTCAATCTTTTGGTGAATTTTGGATATGTATAAATTCATATTTTTACTTGAATCTCTATATATTAGTTTTCTTCAATTCCATAGTAGGAAAATACTTCTTTGAGAATATCCAGTTGTTGATTTATACGGACTTCTAAATCTATCTTTCTACTCGTCTCTAATGTAAGTACTGGAATATTAAGCCTTGTAGCTATCTCGCGATTGATACTTCCCTCCGGTGGATTTGTTATAAAAGTAAAATCATTTCCTTCCGTAGCCTTTGCATTAATATTTTCAAGTATGGTCATAACCAATTCTGCGGTAGAGCCTATAGGCATAAATATTATAGAGTTTCCTAGTCTTCCGTCTCGATAATTTCCTCTGGATTCATGTAAATCTAGGACTATATCCGGTTTGACTTCTTTTATAAGCTCAGTAATCTCTAATGCAATTTTCTGAGTATCATTGCCATCTTTTTTACCAGGAAACTGCCTATTTAAATCTTCCATAAAATCTGCTGTCCTTTTATTTTCTTCGCAGGCAATTTTATTTGCCCTAGGTAGTATTATCAATCTGCCTTTTTTTAAATTATAGGATAACAGTGTCTCAGCAGTTTTAAATCCAGCTATTTCATCTCCATGGATACCTCCATTAATAAAAATAGTTGGTCCCTGCTCCATACTCTCTATTATATATGCTTCTGTCTCATACTTAGTATCCTTCATGATTATTCTGATGTTTTTTTCATTCTTTGCAGTTTTTGATTCAGTAATCTCTAAATCATTGCTTGTTTTAGAGGGTGGAGAGCTTGTATCATTAGCGATAAAATGATTTAATATGAAAACAAAAGAAATCAATACTATAACGCCTATTATAATTTTTTTGATTATGCTTTTGTCCATCTTTACTTTATCCCCCCAAGTTTAAATTATATTACAGAGATTCCACAAAAACTATATAGATGTGTGAATAAGAAACTTAATAAACGAAAGTAGATTCTGAGGTTTCCTTTTGACGATTTTTATGAATCTGTTTTAACCTTTAATCTTCAAATCAAAACAGGTTCATAGCATGAGTCGAAAGGATTTTCAGTGGCTACTTAAGTAAGTTAAACTTTTTAATCACACATATATATAGCTGTAAGTAGCTAATATTATATGCAAATAAAATGAGAGATTATTCCCTCATTTTATCTATAGTTTATTTATTGAAATGCTTTTTTAAAAACTTCTGTAGTCTTTGCTATACTCTCTACAACACTTATTGGAACATTTTTCTCCTTAGCTACATTTGTGAATAGTCCATCTTCATTACCTGATTTTACTACAACTATATAACTTGCATCATTAATCCCTAGATTAATGAATTGATCAGATAATTCTCCTCTTCTGGATTCTCCTCCTATGTGAGCTGCAATAACAGTAATATTGCTTTCCTTTGCTTTCTTCATTATTGCCTTTGCTCTTTCTAATTCTTCTTCAGGTTTAATTCCAGCAGCACCTAATCCCTTTGAACTCGCTCCAACTGCTACAATTAAAGTTTTGATATTAGATACGTCGTCGGCCGCAACTAGTGTGTTATATTCAAATGGAACTTCAGTTTTTCCCATTACTGCTTTTAACATTGCTGCATCGGCACTTTGTCCAAAGGAAGTAATCAGTACAGGCTGTTCGGCCTTTATTTCTACATTGGCTTCCTGCGGTGCCTGTTCTCCGGCTTTCTGTGTCTGCTCTTCCTTAGGTGGTTCGCTCTTTGCCTCATTGCCACAACCTACGAATAATGACATGCTTAGCATCAATAAAACTATTGTCAATATAGTTCCTTTAAAAAATCTGTTACTTTTCATAATAAGCCTCCCCTAATATTTCTAGTAATAGTGCAAACGTTTTACAAGTACTTGTAGCTATGATATAATTCTATTTCTTTTCTACGGGTATTTCAATTTTTTCTCTTATTTCTCTTTTTTATATTTATAAAGTGAAAAAGTATTATAGTTTAAACTTGGCTACTGATTCAGTTAATTTTGTAGATACATCGACTAGTTCATTTGAAGCATCAACTACGGATTGCATTGCAGTTATTTGTTCTTGGCTTGAGGCAGCAACTTCTTCAGCGCCACTAGCGAATTCTTCACTTACCTCTACTACTTCATTAATAGCTTTTCGTGTTTGTAAACTATTATAGGACATATCTTCGGAGCTATTTGAAACCTCTTCTATATGGGCAAAAAGATTCTTTGTCATTTTACTAATCTTTTTAAATATTTGGCCAGCATCCTCTATTATGTTTACACCATTTTCTACTTCATTTGTGCTTTTTTCTACTTTTCCCACAGCACTAGATACCATGTTTTGAATTTCCTTAATTAACTCCATAATTTCATCAGCAGCTCTTGAGGATTGCTCAGCAAGTTTTCTAACCTCGTCTGCTACAATAGTAAAACCCCGTCCATGTACTCCTGCTCTCGCAGCTTCTATAGCAGCATTTAAAGCTAGCAGATTAGTTTGATCCGCTATATTGTCAATAAGGTTTACAATCTCACTAACTTCTATTGTTTTTTTATGTAAAAGCTGAACTGTTTTTGTAGATTCCTTTACATTTGTATCAATAGTTCTCATTTGCCCTATTGATTTATCAACTGCTTGCATTCCTTCAGCTATATTATTTATAACTCCATAGGCTATATCTGACATTTCTCCAGTTTTTTTATTTACATTACTAATTTCTTCTATTAGATGCTCAACATTTTTTACAGTATCTGTGGTTAAGGAGACTTGTGACTCTGCACCCTCAGCTATATGTTGTATTGCTATATCAACCTGGCTTGATATCTCACTCACTCGATTACCTATTAATACCACATCATGACTTGAATCTTTAACCTGATTTGAGGCATCAATTACTTGTTTAGTCATGTTCTTTAGATTTTCATGCATTTCCTTTAATGCACTAATCAATGTCCCTATTTCATCTTTGGATTTCATAATCGGTACTTTTGTAGAGAGGTTTCCCCTAGCAATTTCCTGTGCAAATCCTATAGCAGCCAATATAGGTCTAGTAATACTATTTGTGATTAGGATTGTTAAAGCACTCCCAAGCAAAAAAGCAACCATAGCAGATATATATAGATTTCTAAGGGCAGAGGCTTGTATCTTGTTCATATTAGCCATTTCATCTTCATGTATCATCGTTGCTAGTTCTTCAAATTTATTAGCTGCTTCCATCATAACATTTTGCTGATCAATTTTAGACAACTCTGTTTCAATGATTTCACTAAATGTATTTTCTAATGCCTCTACGTCTACTAATAAAGTATTAATATATTTATTATCTTCTTCGTTTAGATTTTCTGCATAGAATTTATCCAGAATATTCTTTGCATTTTTAAAATTCACTTCTGAAGTCAAAGTATATTCAGCTTGTTTCTCTATATCCTGTAAATTTATAATAAAATCTCGTTTTTGTTTTCCTATATCTGTAATAATATTTTCTAGGTCGTACAGATTATTTAACAATTTAGAATTGTAGTTTCTTAGGTCTGTATTTGCGCTATCACTTAATAACTGGCTTTTCAGTTTAATTGTCGAATTAAGGTTATTAAGAATATTTTTTTCTTGAGTGATAAAAGTATTTCGCTGTTCTCTTTGTCTTTCATAAAATGTTGAGAAATAATCTAGAGCTGACTTATATTTACTGGCATATGCACTAAGCTCTTCTAGAGCTTTATCATAGCTACTCTCATTTCGGTTTTCTTCCTCAGTTTCAGTTTGTATAATTAATTCTTGAATAACATCATTAGCATCTACTATATAATCTATATTCCCTGTAAGAATATATCTGTTTTCAAAATCCTTTATCTTTGATACCATATTTTTAAGTGAATTTGCTTCATTTGATTTTCTGCTTTTCTCCTCTATTGTCGATAAACCTTTATAGCCTATAAAAGCCATTAGCATAGCTATGACTACTAAAAGAGCAAACCCACCACCTATTTTAAACCTTAAAGTTAATCTGAACTTTGAAGTAAATTTTTTCAGCATTTAAAAACCTTCTTTCATTTTATATATAGTAAAATATGCTCTGTTAAGAAAAGATTTTATATAAAGAGAAAGTTAATACTTAGAGATATATTTACAGGCCTTTTTAATTTTAAGCTGTAATTATAATCTAACCCTAACGTAAAACGTCAGGGTTAGATTATTAGTTAGAGGGGTTAAGTAAATATTTTCCAACGCCATTGGCCATTAGTTCTTCATAGCCTGGCACACTATCTAGCTGTATTTTATTTTCTGGATTCATTTCATTAAATGCATTTATAAATTCTTTTATCCCTGCAATATGTCTTCCAACTCTTTGCTTCATTGGATGCCCAGTCTCATCAAATGAAACAAATAATCTTCCTTGCTCCCCCGCCTGAACATAAATTGGGTCGATACCAGTTAAAACTAAATTTTCATCTGTCTTGCCCCTTAGTCTTCCCTGTGCAGGGTTGGCAGTTTCCATTAACAATGCATTGGTATCTGTATAGTCTCCTAATTCTCTATGGGTAAGACCATGTAAATTGATTGGAGAGGGTTCAAGTCCCATTTCTATTCCTTCCATTTGTAAATTAATTACTGCCATAGATCCTATATTCATAGCTCTTTCATGGGCAACCGTTGCATTAATTACAGGATACTCCGGCGAAGCCTCATGCATATCAACTTCCATATCAATCTTCTCTTTTCTGATTAACTCTGCTACTCCATAAGCAATCTGTTCAGTAAAGGTTCCGTCTTCTCTTCCAGGGTACCCTCTGTTAAGATTCCTAGTTTCAGATCCTGATAATTGTTGACCTGACGATGCATGGATATATACATCTGGATCTGGCCATTGATGTATTGGATTAGTTGCCCTTGACCCAAATCTAAACCATCTTTCTCCAAACGGGGTCTTAATTCTGAACTTTTGTGGCGATCCCTCTTGAGGATCATTATGGGTAAATGCACTTCTATTTGTTCTTGGTATCACATAGAGTGTTCCACTTTCAAGCTTGGCATTTTCAATCAGCATAACTGCAGATAATACCCCTGCCGGTTCATTTGGATGGGTTCCTCCCAATACAAGCATACTTCCACCTTGAGTTTTGCCCTTTAAAATATAAACTTCTGTATCACCTTCTGTATTTTTCAGTTTCGGAAAATACTCACTTAGCATTTTTATTTCTGTTACTCCTGATCCCTTTACAATAGGCTCCTCTTCATGCATTTTCAAAAAGGACTCTCCTGATACATATGCACAAATCAAAGATAGACAGAGGAAAACTATCGCTGTTATTTTACTCTTTTTCACTATTTCTCCTCCATTTCTACTTTATCATCAAAACCCTTAAAATAAGGGGAATTAATACTAATGAAGCGTTTGCTTGTTTTTTTATGTCTTCTTCACTAAATAAATTCCATAAAGTCAATAGTAGTATTATTCCAACAATAATCCTATAGATAATCGTCATTATTAAACACCTCACAATTAAAGAATAATTGAAGCTATGGGCTTGGCAAAGATAATAAATAGTATGCCGTATACAACTATTACCAAAACAGGTATTAGGCATTTTTTAAGTACAGAAAAATAATTATCTACGCCAACTACCTTTGCTGCAAAAAGTCCTGCAAGGGCTGTTGGAGGCATCAAATCACCCAAAGCAGCAATTAAAGATAGCGCCGAAGCTGTAACTATTTGATTTTTTGATATAAGCGCTAACAAAAATGGTACACCTAAAACCGATGCCGATCCAAAGGATGATACAGCTCCAAACAATGGTATAGCCACTGCTATGCTTAAATACAGTAGAACAGGCGGCAAGCTTAAACAGTTCACTACAACAAATCCTCTTACTCCTGTTAATGTCATTATTTGAATAAACATCCCTACTCCCATTAAAATACCTAATACGGGCAATGCATCGTTTACTGCTTCCTTTGCAACCTTTACAGCGTTTATTTTTCTACCTGTAAATAATGCAACTACACTACTTATAATGAATATTAGTGGCAAACCAAGGTTTGGCATCACGTTAGGTATCGCTTTAGTTAATATCATTAAGAGTACAAGAACAATAACAGGTATATATACTTTTAATCCAAACTCATTTCTTGCATTTAAATCAATCTTGGTTTTTAATTCTTCGTAATCAAAATTTTTTATATGTTTACGTCCTAAGAATATTACTGAAAAAATAGCTACTGGAATAGTAAGTATGAGTAGTGGTATTGCAAATCCCGAATAGGGCATGTCAACTCCTCCACCGATTATCATTACTGGAATATTAACTGGCGGAGCAATCATTCCTAATAGTCCACCAAGTGCTATAATTGCTGCTGTTTCTACAATCGGTATACCCATTGCTATCATTACTGGAGCAACTAAGCTTCCTGCACTAAGCACTGAAGCCGTGGACGACCCTGTTATCATTCCCGGAAACATAACAATAAACATTAGAAAGATTAATAACAGTGTAGGTCTTTTATGATACTTTTCTATGATAAGTGAACTAAGGGCATCCAAAGTTCCTGACTTTTGTATAGCTTTCATAAATATCATTGCGGCAGCAATAACTAATATAGTATCAAGATATCCAAATGTACCTTCTACAAAATGCCTTATAGGAAATCCTTCTCCTCCTATAAGTGCTCCTGATACTGCAGCAGCCACCATTGATATACTTACTGGTAATTTTAGTGCAAAACATCCTATGACAAATACTGCAACCATTGTTAAAAATACAATTAGTTCTAATTGCAATTTGACACCTCCCGAGATAAAGTCTTCTCTTCATTTTTTCTTGTATTAAAATTATAGAAAACGTTTCCTAATAAGTATTATTTTACTTTATTTTTCAATTTACGACAATTTTATTCCCTTATTTCTCTTAATTCCTATATATTATTTAAATTAATTTTTATAGTTTTTTTGAAAAATCTAATGGGGCTGTCTCATAAAGGCATCTTATGAGTTCAGCCCCAGGGTGTTTGGGAATGAATGAATTTCAAGTAACGCAGAAATTCGTCATCGAAAGACACTATTATTTCATTTTAATAAGCCAATGCTTTGCCATCTCTTCTTTGATCAGCAGCACCGTACCTTTCACCATTTTCTTGGTTAATAATGATTCCCTGAACTCCTCCAAAATAGGAATCCATCTCACCTTTTACACTAATCTCATATCCCTTTGCAGCCAGATCATCTTGAACTTCCTGAGGTATTCTAGCCTCAACATAAAGAGGCATTTTATTCCACATATGGATTCTTGGATTATCTATCATCTCTTGTAAATTCATTTCATGATCGATAAGATGACTAACCATCTGAACCATAGTACTTACTATTCTCGCTCCACCTGGCGTTCCTATTGTTACATATGGTTTATCATCTTTAAATATTAAAATAGGTGCCATCGTACTTCTAGGTCTCTTTCCTGGAGCAACTATATTTGGTTCATATCCTTTTGAGAAATTGAATAGATGACTGTTTAATACAAATCCAGTTCCTTCTGGTGCAAGAGTACATCCAAAATAAAGTCCAACTGTATTTGTAACCGACACCATATTACCATCCTTATCTACAACAGATATATGTGACGTACTTGGTGATTCGTATTCCTGTGGATTACCCTTTTCTGGTTTCTCCATAACCTTTTCTTTGCTAATTTCTTTTCTTCTCTCATTTGCATAATCCTTAGACAACAGTCCCTTTGACATATCATTAAAATCAGGATCTCCTACAAAATGATATCTATCTGTATGGGCTATATATAAGGCCTGACTTAATAGATTTAAATACTCTGGTGAATTAGGCTCTAACGATGAAAGCTCAAAGCCTTCTAATATATTCAACGCCTCTATTACAGGAACCCCACCAGTACTACTTGGTGCTGCAGCTAGGATTTCATATCCTCTATATATAGTTCTTAAGGGTTCTCTTGTCTTCGTTTCATAATTTGCCATATCTTCCATAGTAAAATACCCACCATCGGCTCTAACAGAGTCAACTATAGACTTAGCAACGTCTCCCTTATAAAATCCATCTCTGCCTTCGGCTGCAATTTTCTTAAGTACCTTTGCATAATCAGGATTCTTAAAAACTTCTCCCTCTTCATAGGGTAAACCATCTTTTGTAAATACTTTCATTGTTTCTTCATGAAGAGCAAGCTTGTCATAGCTATCCATAAACACATGCGCTAAATGAGGAGGTACTTCAAAACCCTCTTCTGCAACTTTTATTACAGATTCTAATACCTCAGCAGGAGTCATTGTTCCATGCTCCTCTAGCGCCTTTAGCCAACCATCAACGGCTCCAGGAATACAAGCATTTTTTCCTGTACTTTTATTTTCATTTTTATTTTCATATAATTCTAGCCACAGTTCTTTGGTCATTTCGCTAGGTGCCGTCTCCATATAGTCGTAAAATACTTGCTGGTCTGCTTTGTTGTCATGGACTAACATATATCCACTTCCACCCACTCCAGCAGCATTTGGTTCCACAAGACCGATGGCAAATGATGCGGCTACAGCTGCATCAACAGCATTTCCACCTTTTTTTAATATTTCAAGTCCAATTTTTGATGCTATAGGATTTGCCGATGCAACTACACCATTATATCCTTTAGCATCCCTAACACTTAAATCCTTCTCATCTTCCGTTAAAAAGGATTGATGTTTAGGTGCCTCTTGAACGGTTTCTTGTTTTGCAGGTGTTTCTTGAACAGGAGTTTCTTTAACTGGTGTTTGACATCCTGTTACTAAGGTAGATACTGTTAATAATAAGACTAATAATATTGATAAAAACCTTTTCCTCATTTTTATTCCTCCTTATTCTTTCTTAGCATTAATTATATATTGATAAGCTTTAGATTTCGTCTTTTTCTCTTATTTCTCATATTTCTCTTGTTATAGAGAGTTCCTAGTGAAACTGAATTTATACATATTAAAATATCCGATGCGCCTGGGGATTTTTGATATGTATAAGTTAAAGTCTTCACTGGAATCTCTATATTCTTATCATCTAACCATAAATAAAAACTAAGAGTCATAGCCCACCTCGTTTTGGTCAGATTTTTCTTCGCTAAATGACCTCAAAAAAAACTTCTAAAGAATAGAGTTCTTCAGAAGTTTTTCGTTAATATCAAATGTACACTAAAAGCCCATATATAGACTAATAACCGATAGCCTTACCATCCCTTCTCGGGTCTGCCCCACCATGGAGTTCTCCTGTTATTTCACTTATAATAACACCTTGAGCGCCACCAAAATATAGGTCATAATCCTTCTTAAGGTCTATCTCATGTCCTCTGCTAATTAATTCATCTATGATCTTCTGTGGAATTCTTCCTTCGATTTTTAATTTCCCACCTTCATAATGATTAATTCTAGGAGCATTGATTGCCTCTTGAATATCCATACCATGGTCTACGATATTGCTTATAATAAGGGCAACCGTTGTTATAATTCTTTTTCCTCCCGGGGTTCCTAGAGTTGCTATAGGTTTTCCATCCTTCAATATAAAGGTTGGACTCATACTGCTTAAAGGTCTTTTTCCCGGCTCAATAGAATTAGAATTGCCCGGTTTTATTGTAAAGTCAGCCATTTCATCATTTAATAATATTCCTGTATCTGGAACCGTAACCCCTGAACCAAAGAAATGATTGATAGTTTTTGTTACGGCAACCATGTTTCCTTCTTTATCAACAATTGAGTAATGAGTTGTACTTCCACTTTCATATTTCCATGGTTCTCCGGCCTCTACATCTTCTATGGGTTTACTCATATCAATTCTTGCAAATTGCTTTTTTGCATAATCCTTTGATATTAATCCTTCTAGGGGTACTTTAACAAAGTCTGTATCCGCCATATACTTTCCTCTATCAGCATACATCATCTTCATCGCTTCGGCCCATGCATGCCAGCTGTCGACTGTATTAAATTCTAGGGCTTTCATATCAAAATTCTCCATAATATTCAACAGCTCAATTACATGTGTACCGCCAGAGCTTGCTGGAGGTGCAGAAACAATTTCATAACCTCTATATCTACCTTTTACAGGTGCTCTCATTTTTACCTTATAGTCAGCTAAATCATTTAGAGTAATAATTCCACCTTGTTTTTGTATTTCATCTACAATTTTTTGTGCAATTTTCCCCTTATAGAATCCATCTTGCCCTTCCTTTGCAATAATCTTAAGTGTCCCTGCTAGGTCTGGATTGACTATTTTATATCCAGATTCAATTGGAAGTCCCCCATCAAGATATATCTTACTAGTAGCATCGGATTGACTGATTACATCAAATTTTTTCTGTACAATTCCAGCTAACACTTCTGAAGCTTCAAATCCTTTTTCTGCATATTCAATGGCAGGACTAAGCACAACCTCCCTATCCATCGTACCGTATTTTTCTAGTGCGGTTAGTAAACCCGCGACTTCTCCAGGTACTGCAACTGATTTTGGACCTATTTCATATTCATGATTAACAGGCTTTCCATTTTCATCAAGCTCATACATATCTGTAGTGGCTTTTTCAGAAGCTGTTTCTCTAAAATCTATAAATACTTCCTCACCAGTTTTAGCAAATTTTATAATCATAAAGCCACCACCACCAATTCCAGAAGCATTAGGCTCTAAAACACCTAGGGCAAATCCAGTAGCAACAGCTGCATCTATGGCATTTCCACCTTTTTTTAGTATGTCCAATCCTACCTGAGCAGCTTCTGGGGTTGCAGCTGCCACCATGCCATTCATACTCTTTGCATCTCTGTTTAAGTCTACTTGTGGCTTTTCAGGTTTTTTTGTAGTTTCTTCATTGGATGGCAGAGCCTCTTTGGAAATTTGAACATTCTCTTGCTTAGTTACTTCATTGTTTACAGGCTCACTGCATCCTGTAGTAAAAATACTCAACATAAGTAGCAATACAGTTATCAGTGCAATAGGCTTGAAAGATTTAGCTTTTTTCATAATAACCCTCCATTAAATAATATTTTTTGAAATACAAAGAAATTTCTGTATTTTAAAAAATAGTTCTCAAGCTACTTCCTTTTTTCCTATTTATTCTCTTTTTTCTCTTATTTCTCTCAAAAACAATAAAAGGTACAATTCATATCTTAGTATGTTATATGATTACTAGAATAATAGCCTATCTATTTTATTTCCTGAACCATTACATTATAATGGCTGTTTTTTACATTAATTACAAAATCCCTTACTTTACCTACTTTTTCAACTGATCTTTTATTAAAGTCTTCTATGAGCTCCTCTAATGCCTTCTCTTCCTCTTTGATAAGGTTATGAGCCTCTTCAATACTCACTTTTTTAAACTTTACCCTATCTCCTGGCTTTAACTGTGCGAGATATGATATATCGACGGAAATAACGTTGGCAATCTTTGCATATCCCCCTGTGGTTTGTCTATCTGCCATCATAATAATAGGCTCACCGTGCCCTGGAACCTGAATCGCTCCTAATGTTATTCCTGAAGAGATTATATCTGCCCCATCCTTATGCTCTATTTTTTCACCCTTTAACCTGTATCCCATTCTGTCAGATTGATTTGTTAGGATATAATCACTATTCAAAAAAGTTTCTATGCCTCTTTCTGTGAAGTAATCTTCTTCCGGTCCTAGGATTACTCTAACCGCTACCTCATTTTTATATTTTGGTATTAGATTCTCTGGTATTTTTCTAATTCCCAAATATTTAAGACATTCATCTCCATTAGCTTCAAGTATATCTCCAGCTTTAACCTTCCTTCCTTCCAAGCCCCCTATTTTACCTCTTAAGTATGTAGATTTACTTCCCATAGTCTCTGAAAGCTTGAAACCTCCTGACACTGCTAAATAGACTCTAAAACCGTCCTTCGTTGTTGAAAACTTTAATATATCTCCTTTAGCTATATAAATAGTCCTATACATCTCTACTTCTTTGTCATTAATAGTAGGAGAACACTTGGCACCAGTTATAGCAATAGTCAAGTTTGAATTAAACTTAATGGTAGGTCCCATCATTGTTATTTCTAATACGGCTTCATTTCTATCATTTCCTACAAGTATGTTTGCTAGTTTCATTGAAGACTTATCCATAGCCCCAGCTACCGGTACTCCGTACTGTTGGTATCCTTCTCTTCCTATATCCTGTATAGTTGTCAATATTCCTGGGTTTATAATCCTCATACTATTCATCTAGACCACACTCTTTCAAAAGTGATTTTTTAACTTTATATACTCCTTTTTCAACTTCTTCACTTATTTCTCTGTATGTATCCAAATCAATCGACTCGAATCTTATATATTGGCCTGAGCTTAATAATACCGCTGGCTCTCTGTTAAGATCAAATAATTTCACAGGAGTTTTACCAATTAATTGCCAACCCCCTGGACTGTCGATTGGATATATTCCAGTTTGATTTCCAGCAATACCTACAGCGCCACTACTTATCTTCTCCCTTGGTACTTCAAGGCGTGGAGTTTCTATTTTTTCTGACATACCTCCCAGATAAGGAAATCCTGGCGTAAATCCAAGCATATATACTAGATAATCTATCCCACTATGGATTTGTATTACCTCATCAACTGTCAACCCATTATGCTGAGCTACATAATCGATATCTACTCCATATTCACCACCATAAAGAGTAGGAACACGAATTACTTCTTGGGGAGGAAGTTTAACTTCATTCATTGTATTTTCAATTCCTTTAAGCCTTTCGACTAAATCATTATAGGATATCTTTAGTGGATCATAGGTTAATAGTATAGACTTATATGTTGGAATTAGCTCAACTATCTCCTGCATCTTATTATTTTCAATACAGTAAACCAGCCCTCTTACTTTTCTATTTATCTCCTTAGAGATTTCATTTCCAACCTCTATAATAATGCCTCTATCCCCCGAAGCACGATATCTACATTCTTTATACATATAAATACAGTCCTTTCTTAAAAAGTATTAGGTTTAAGGGGCTTTGCTTATCACGATTTAAAAGCAAATAATGGCCTAAATCCTATATACTGTTCAGAAAGCTTTTTCTTTAGATTTTTAGCGAATTCTAAGGCCATGCTATTGTCACCATGTATACATATACTATCAGCTTTGATTTGGATATCTGTTCCATCTATTGATGTGACTTTACCTTCCTTTATCATACTCAGTACCCTTCTTACGCAAACCTCTGTATCATGAATGACTGCCCCTTCTAATTTTCTCGATACTAAGGTTCCATCATCATTATATGCCCTATCGGCAAAGACTTCATGGGCAACATTAAGCCCTGTATCCTTTGCAGCCTTAGTCATTGTAGAGTTTGCTAGTCCCATAAAGATAAGTTCCCTATCAACATCATATACGGCTTCTGCCAAAGCCTTTGCAAGTGCATAGTCTACAGAAGCCATATTATATAGGGCTCCGTGGGGCTTAACATGCTGAAGTTTTCCTCCATATGATTCTACAAATGCCTTAAGTGCTCCAATTTGATAAATCATATATGATCTTGCTTCATGGATACTAATATCCATATTTCTTCTTCCAAATCCCATCAGATCAGGATATCCCGGGTGGGCTCCTATGGCTATCCCCTTTTCTATTGCAAGCTTAACTGTCCTTTCCATAATCACTGGGTCTCCTGCATGAAATCCACAGGCAATATTTACGGAAGTAACATATTTTAAGACTTTCTCATCATTTCCTATTGTATATTTACCAAAGCTTTCACCGAGGTCACAATTTAAATCAATATAAAGCATTGCTTTTCTCTCCCCTATAAAGTCTTAAATAACCGCCAATTCATTATTTCTGATATCCGTAATAAACATATTTCCTGGAGCATGGGTAATCATTATTTCCGGCTTCACTCTCATAGCAACAGCTTGAGGCGTAACTCCGCATGCCCAAAACACTGGAATTTCGTTTTCTTTTATTTCCACGGGGTCGCCAAAATCAGGTTTACTTATATCCCTTATACCTATACAATCTGAATTCCCTATGTGTATAGGTGCCCCATGAACTCCTGGATATCTAGAAGTTATCTGTACTGTTTTAACAATTTTTTCTAAGGGTATGGGCCTCATACTAACTACAGTAGGCCCAGAAAATATCCCTGCTGGATTGCATTCTACATTAGTAATATACATTGGTACATTGCTTCCATTTCTTATATGTCTTACTTCAATTCCTTCATCGATCATAGCAGATTCAAAGGTGAAACTGCATCCCAATATAAATGACACAAAATCCTCTCTCCAGAATGATTTTATATCTGTATATTCTCCTTGAAGCTCACCTTTTCTATATACTCTATATTTAGGAATATCTGTAGTTATATCTGAGCCTGGTGCAATAACTCTCAATTCTTTGCAACCCTCATCGGTTACTTCTAGTACTGGACATGGCTTTGGATTTCTTTGAGTAAATAATAGAAAATCGTAGGCAAGGTTTTTAGGAAGAGTTACTAAGTTACCTTGAGCATAACCTCTACACATGCCGGAAGTAGGTTTTTGCATCTCTCCCCTTCTTATCATTTCTCTCACTTCAAAGGGTTTTCTAAAAGATAAATCCTTCATTTTCTATTCTCCTTTCATGATTGCTATCTACTTTATTGTCATTTTTAGCCTTAAATCTTTGACAAAAATACAAAAAGACCCAGCAAACAAAATACGTTAACTGGGTCTTATCAACAATTGTATATAGAGGCTAATCCATATACTAGTAAATAAAACTTAATATAAAATTTTAGTGTCAGTACAATTATTATACACTATTTGTTATATTCATCCTAATTTTTTCTCTTATTTTTCTTAAAAAAAGTTATGATCTACTAAAACTTCAATCTCTTAGGGTCAATATATTTAATCCCATAATACAGTTCATTGATATTCGTTCAGAAATGCTATTTGAAATGAGTAAATCGGAACGTAAGTCATGCGTAAGGACCATTTATATTATTTTTTATTACTTCATACACATCATCAACTGCATCCTCTACTTTATCGTATAGCTATTCATCAAATCTTTTGCCCCTACCCGCTAACTCTACAGGAACTATTTCTATACAGGCATCAATATATTTTTCCCCCTTGCTATATATAACAGCTGAACCGCCAGCATAAGGAATGCAAAATAAAGTAATTTTATCCATGATAGTTGCCTCCTAAAGATTTTATAGAGTACTGCGTGAACTCATTTAATTCCATAATATTTATATTAGTAGGGAATTTATTATTCATAGCACATACAGAAAGTTTATAATTTGCTGCAACATCATATTGTTTAAAGTAATAGCTTTTAAAAGAACCCTTCATGCTAATAGCCTTACCATTTTTTCTGATTGAAAATGAATCTAATGGAATAGACAGTCCTTTTCCCTCAGCTTTAATATGGCTCTCCTTTAAAGTCCATAGGTCAAAAAAATAAGCTAATCTAGATTTTTTATCTAGTTGCATTAGATCTCTTTGCTCTTCCTTTGAAAAAAAATGATCAGCTATTTTTAAATCAATATCTTTAATCTCTTCTACATCAATACCAATAGGGGCGCTGTCTATTGCATGTACAACCCACTGTCCAGAGTGTGAAATGTTAAAATGAAAGTCTTTAGCACCTTTAAAATAGGGCCTACCAAATTCATTTACAGAAAAATAAATATTTTCGTTTTTAATCTCATATCTGTTACTTATTAAACTTCTAATTAATATTTTCCCAATTAATGCTCTCTGTGCATCCTCCCATCTGAGATATCTATTTATCCTGTCTCGTTCCTCATCAGTAAGAAATTTAATTAGTGTGTTAAAATAAAGTGAATCCATTCTATAGTTGCACTTAACTGCATGTATCTCCATATTATCACGCTCTCTTTATATACAGACTCTCAATTTGACTACAACGATACTGTTTATAATTTTTTCTCGTCTGGATAATCCTATTCTTAATTAATATAAAGTTTTTATGTTTTTCAAATAATTCTGATGACATAATCCCCACTGTCAAATCATAATTTGTTCTCTCAAACATACTGTGGGAATCGATGATTAGATTATTGGCCTCATTTCTTAGTGATTTATCTAATGGATAATTTTCTATTACAACTAGGGTGTCGAATAGACTCTCTTTGTTATCTAACTCACTATACTCCTTTATTTCAGTTAAAGCTGTGGTTTCATACTTTAATCTATTTTATAATGATATGTTAATGTTCTCAAGTAATTCTAATATGTTTGTATTGGGATTCGCATTCACTCTAAGGGGTAGGGTATTTATGAAAAGTCCTGTCATTCTTTCTATGTCATCTATATTTGTATTTCTTCCCGATATTGTTGTTCCGAAAACAACGTCTTCGTTATTGCTGTAGCTTCCAAGCAGTAAACCCCATGCACTGTATAATAGGCTGCTATGGTTATTCTTTTTTCCTTAACAAAATCTAACGTCCTAGCTGTAAGCTCCTTTGAGAATTTATGATTATAGCTCTTTGATTGGCTACTTTTTGTCTTTTTATTTATATATACTGGAAGTATGGTTTTGAAAGTAAAGCCCTTTAGATATTCACTCTAATACCTTCTTTGGCTTTCTCTATCTTGGTTTTGTATATGTTTTATAAATTCTCCAAATTTATTCTTCTTAGATAGTATTAGTTCATTTCCACTACATAGACTATTGTATGCCTCAAAAAATTCTTTTAAAATGATACCTGTACTCCATCCGTCCAATAATATATGATGATTACTTAAAATACTTATATAGGTCTTTTTATTTTCTCCCACCTATATGTGGCTCTTAGCATCTCATTGGATTTTGCAACAAAATTCCATGCTTGTCCAAAAAGTTTTGCATCAATAACTCCAGATACTTTTAAGCTTAGTTGTTCAAAATACTGTTCATCTCCCTCCTCCTTTAAGTAATAAAATAGCATCCCTTCTTGCATTGGGGTTAAGCCAAGTATATCCTGTATATCTTTCTTGTCCATTTTTTTCATATACAAGTTACCTCCTTTCTAAAATAAAACCAAGGCCATTCAAGGTAAATAATTAATTTATATATATAAATTAATTATATTACCAATAAATATATTATTCAATCACGTATTAGTATTTTGTCCAATATATTTCCACATATATTATAAGTCATATATTTAGAGTACTTCCTAATTTTCACAATCAAGAGCTTATATTTTATATAAATCTGCTAAGCTTGTTTCAATTCAATTATGCAATTTTTCGCAAAAAATAATAGAGTGTCTCACAAGGATGAACTTCTGCATTATCTGAAATTTTAACGACTCGGCATATCCATCAATACCAAGAAAATAGTTGAAATTTCAAATCTTTGCGTTTCATCCATTCTGAAACACCCCAGGGCTGAACTCATGAAATATTTTTATGAGACCGACCCATCATAATCTACTATATATAATAAGAACTTCGTAACTTGTCTATACTTTCATATAAAATTTTACACCGTCATAGTCATAAAGCCTTTAACCAGTTTTAACTGATGTCTTCAGGCCTTCAATTTGCACCATATTCATCTTTAGTACTTCATTAATGGCTACAAACCAACTCTTATCATGAATTATGGCTATAACGATTTTAACTTTTTCTCTAGCTTTCAAAAGAAACATTATAGCTCAATGGATATCTCTACCCTCTTATTTAACCCTTCCAATGCTCAATAATAACACCTATAGATCTCTCCATTTCTTCAAAGAATTCACATCCAAATTTCCTTGAATAGAGCATTTGACCAAAGTTCGTTGCACCATGTACATTCTGGGGACTAACCTTCTTTTCACGTTCTTTATACATTTCTTTGAAATCATCATTGGTTAAATGTCTATATTCTTCATTAAATACAATATACTTTTTATCAAATCTTGGAGTTATTATTCTCTTTGCTCCCTCTGTATAATATCCTAAGCAAAGCATACCTATTGGGAATACTTTATCCGGTAAATTGAGTAATTCCTTATGAATTTCATAATTTTCCATGATATCTCCAATATAGCAGGAGCCTATTCCTAATGCTTCAGCTGCTATCACAGCGTTTTGTGCTGCTATAATGGCATCGCTTACTGCTAAAAACAAACTTGCTAAAGCGGGTTCCCTGTACTCCATGTTCTTCTCTTTACAAAATTCCTTTATAAGTCAAGCAACCTATTTTAAAATCTAATCTTAACATACATTCCATACAATATTATACAAGTTACATCATTATTTCCTGTAATGTTTTATGTTGACTTATATATAAAAATTTACTATTATTTAATTAAGATACTTATCAAAAATACATCCAAACCCTATCTTTCAAAATTAATCTAGCATCTGTAACTTGATCCAGATCAATGTTCTTTCTGTTTTTCATAACAACAATATTTACTAACATAAGTTATTAAAAAAATAAAGAGAAAGCTGTTTTATATAGCAAAGAAATATTTTATTAAATTTATGCATATAGAGACAGTTTAAGGGGGAAGTGTTTTGAAAAAGTTTAATCTATTAAATCTGGAAAAATATATTAGAGACAACCACTTGTTAGATGAAGAAAGAACTGATAAATTTATGACTATGCTACAGTACTCAGGTAAGGAGATGCTCATCTATCCTGGATATATTATGAAGGAACTGGATACAACTTCGGACATCGTTTATAAGATGCTAAGATTTTTGAAGGACGAAGGCCTGGTTAAAGAAAAATATGAGGTTAAGTGTAGGATGTGCAACACCTATCAAGACGCTATATATGAATCTATCGAAGAGATACCTCGTGATTTAGAGTGCATCCACTGCAGCAATAAGATAGATAAGGATGAAGAATATCTAGTTATCTATAAAATCTATTAGAAATACATATATTACACAAATGTCCTAAGTCAGTAAAAATTTAACTATGTTAAAGATTATTGTTGTTTGAATACTAAAAATGCTAGAGTTTAGTAAGTCTAGCATTTTTTATTGAGGTCATTTTTCGAAGGGAAATCCAGACAAAACGAAGGGGTTTTACGCGAGATCACTGAAAAAATCAGTTTTTCACTTAAGCTTAGAAGATATGACATGAGGGAACAGACACCCAGATACACTGAAAAGAGTGTATGTCAGATGTGTCAGTCCCCCATGTCACATTTTCATCTTTCTTAGCAATGTATGCTTTTTCAGTGGCTTCGTTCTATGCCCCTACGTTTTTATTATACTTTCTCTATATAGATGTTTTTACAATTAGTTTCCTTTATGAAGAATGTAAATATAAATCCTATTACTGCTGATACAAAGCAATACATAAATGCTTTTTGATAGATTTCGATCGCCGGTAACGAATTTCCTAGTCTATCAAAAACTCCTCCTAAGAGTGGAGGTAGAATAGCAGCGCCAAAGAATCCTCCAATATTTACAACGGATGTTGAAATCCCAGCTATCTGAGGTGGATTTATTTCCTTTGAACAAGCCCATCCAAGTACAAAGGCTGAGCATGTAAAGCCTAAAACAAAAAGTAGCGGCATCAAGATACCTATCGGCGGCTTACCTCCACCCACAAACACAATGATTCCCCAACAGATTACATATATAGTCGCGAATATTACCATCGGAAGCTTTCTCTTTTTTATTTTGTCGGAAACTTTACCTATGACAATACTACCAATTGCCATACCTAGGACTGCGGCCATCATATAATTCGAAGCCGAAACCTTAGAAACTTCGTAAACATCCACCATATATGAACGTCCCCATGTTCCTGTCATAGATACAAAGGCTCCAAAGAATCCAGCAAATAGTATAAATCCCGGCCATGTTCTAGGATTGAGCATAACCTTTTTAAGTCCTTCAAGGAGATTAGGTTTCCCGATAGCCTCGTTGCTAATCTCCTTGCCTTCTATTTCTTCAATTGAAGGTAGACCCATTTCTGCTGGAGTGTTCCTTATAATGATGTAACATAATACTGCTACTATTATCGAAAAGCCTCCCATTACAATAAAGGAGTTTCTCCATGTAATTGCTGCGACCATTAGTGCTAATGGTGTCTGAGCAATTATTCCACCCATATTTCCAACAAAGGATGTTATCCCTGACATAGTTCCAAATTCACTTTCTTTAAACCACTGGGATTGAACCTTTAATAGTGATATAAAAACCACTGATACTCCTAAACCGACTAATAGCCTTCCAAAAAAGGCCATAGTAATTGTTGGAGCAAATCCAAAAATTACTGATCCAATGCCTGCAACTAAGGTACCTATAGTAACTGTTTTTCTAGCACCAAGTGAGTCCGCTAGCATTCCTGATGGAATCTGCATAATCATATATGCGTAGAAATAGGTTGAACCTAGATTTGCAAAGGTTGTCCCCGATATATTAAACTCCCTAATCAAATCATCCTTCACAACACCTGCAGCAAGTCTATGGAAAAACACTATTACATATGCAAGAGCAAGTACGCCCCATACTACCCATCTATATTTCATCAATTTTTCAACTTTTTTATTGTCTAGTTTATTCACTAAGCATCGCCTTTCTATAGATAAAAAACACTAAAATTTAAAATAAATTTCAAAAAAAATAATAAATACTTCTACAGCTTTAATTCGAATTTTATTAAACCTTAAAGTTGCTTATCTTTAAATTATATTTCTACTTCGTTGTTATCCTTATCTATAAAGATTTTTTTTATAGCGCAATTGAATTGTTGCTCAAGTATATTAGTTAGAAGCTCCATAGCCGCTAGTACATTTTCTTTATTTTTAGATGAAAAGCCGTCTATAGGAAAAAAGATATTTTTACTCTCTTCAGTGATTCTTCCCCTATTACTTTGTCTCCAAATCCACCTGCGAGTTCTTATTCTCTTACTGTCGGCATATACCAATTCTCCAGCTTCTACATTTTCCATCTCATCGCTTCCAAGGGGTATAAATGTATCACCTTCCACTGAAAATCTTACGGCTATCTCATCTTCTAAAGCATCGATATCATGGGCTCCCATTGGCAGTACATATTTCAAAGATAATGCATTTACTAAATCTACTACTGGATTTATAGCAGGTAGATTACTGCCCTTTACAACCCTTTTAGCCATAGCCTCAATAGAGCTCATAAACTTATTGGGATTAATACCTAAACTTCTAAATGCCTCTCTATAGGGAACTATATATTCATATTCCTTTAAATTTTGTCCTTCTAATCTTTCTCTAAGAGATTTCATCTCAGTTCCCAGCATTTCTTCAATATCGGAGTTTTTAATCTTGTTATCAATACCATATCCAACCACAACTCCAAAACATGCATCAGGCATTTTGTCAAATAGTTCTGGATAAACTTTAAATTTCATAACCTCATCCCCCTTAACAGTTTTCTTATTATATTAACATGATTCTTGACATATTTCTAACCCTTAGTCCTTGTTGTTTACTTAGATATCTACCAAGAATCTTAAAATTTTAATCTTTTTTTATCAGACTATGAAGTCTGGCTAAAAACTTTTCAGTCTGCTTAATAGTTCCTGTACTAACCCTTATCCAATTGTCCCACTTCCATAGGTATCCCGGTCTTATTATTATTCCTTTTTCCATAAGCTTCTGAAATACAACTTTTGAATCCATATTTACATTCACAAATATAAAATTAGAATTTGACTTAATATACTCTAACTTACTTTGATGAAAATATTCTTCCATCATATCCATTGATTCATAGTTGAGTTCCACAGTTTTTTCTATATGCTCCTTATCATTCAAAGCTCCAATTGCCGCTGCTTGAGCCAGTTTATTGGCATTGAAAACACCCTTTACCTTACCCATTTCTGTTGCAATCTCCTTTGATGTCAGAGCAAAGCCTATCCTTACCCCTGCAATACCTGCAACCTTAGAGAAGGTTCTTAAAATAATAGTATTTGGCCTTGCTTTTAATATACTCAATGTCTCTGGATAGCCGGGATTTATCTTAGCATAGTCATAATAGGCTTCATCAAAGATTATAACAACATCCTTTGGAACTTTTTTAACTAAATAATTGATTTCATTCCTTGTCATTATATTTCCAGTAGGATTATTGGGATTACACACATAGATTAGCTTTGTTCTATCTGTCAACTTCTCAATAAAACCTTCAAAGTCATGCTTATAATTTTTAAGTGGTAACTTTATAGGTACTCCTCCCATATGGGAAACACTTGAGCCATATAGGCCAAATGTTGTTGATGCCATTATAGCTTCATCTCCAGCATTGATAAAGGTTTGAGCAATCATAGTTAGGATTTGTTCTCCTCCATTACCTACAATAACATTATCGTAACTTAGATCATATTCCCTAGCAATTTCCTTTCTTAGCAGCATTGCTGACGCATCGGGATAAATATGAATATTTTCGGCTTCCCTTTTTATTGCTTCAACGGCCTTAGGTGATGGACCTAATGGATTTTCATTTGATGCAAGCTTTTCAATCTCATCAATTCCAAACTCCCTTTTTACTTCTTCTATAGGTTTTCCCGGAACATAAGGTATTATAGAGGCTAATTCATTTCTAAATAGGCTTTTTGACATATTCCCACTCTCCTTCACATTCTTCTATAGAAATCGCAATAAATCTTTTACATTTTGATTCCTTAAAAAGCCTTGAAACATTGGCTATTCAAGAAATCAAAATGTAGATTTATAAGTACGTTCTATATAGATAATTTTCTCTAGTCCAAATCGTATTTCCGAGCCTCTTCTTCTCCCTTAAGCACCCTTAAAGTACCTAGTGCCAGAGATTCCAATTCATTTTCACCGGGAACTATTTCTACCGGTGCTATGAATTCTACTCTTTTCTTAATCCATTCTGTCATCATTTTTGAATATGCGATACCACCTGTAATTATTATTCTATCTATATTACCATATACAACGGTAGCAAGCTCGCCTATCCCCTTAGCAATCTGGTATGCCATTGCTTCATAAACGATCTCGGCATTTTTGTCTCCATTTTCTATTTTTTCTTCAACCTCTAAAGCACTATTGGTGTTTAAATATGATATTAGGCCACCCTTACCTCTAAGTTTCTTTTTCATTATACCTTTATCATTTTCATAGCACATATTTATCAGATCTTTACATGGTACTCTCCCGGCTCTTTCAGGTGAAAAAGGCCCTTCATCATCGGAAACTATATCTACCATTTTTCCTTTTTCATGGACACTTACGGATATCCCCCCACCTAAATGTGTTACTATTAGATTCATATCCCTATATTCTTTTCCTAATTTTTGGGCTGTTTTTATAGCTACTGCCCGCATGTTCAGTGCATGGGAAAAACTTTTTCTCTCAATGTCAACCATGCCTGATATTCTAGCTATATCCTTAATTTCATCAACGGCAACGGAGTCATATATATATGAAGGAATCCCTAAGACTTCTGCTATTTCATATGCAATAATAGCTCCTAGATTTGATGCATGCTCTACAACTGGTCTATTTTTCAACCTATCTACCATGACCTCATTAACTCTGTATGCCCCAGATTTTACTGGAGGTAATAACCCCCCTCTACCTACTACAGCAGAAAGCTCCCTAACATCGAAATCTATTTCCTTTAGAAACCCCATAATTTCTTGATGTCTCATTTCATATTGCTCTACAACATTTTTATACTTAGCTATTTCTTCATTTGAATGCTCTATATTCTTTTTACAAAGCTCCTTTGTGTCTTCGTAAATGGCAATTTTTGTGGATGTGGAACCTGGATTTATGGCTAACATCTTATGCATTTTTACATCCTCCTACATTTTTCTATATCCATAAATGCTTACTTTCAGTGACAGACTTAAGACGTTACATGTGAAAATTAAGCTACTGCAGCTGATAACACCAAGGATAAATATTTTTCTTCAGCGCTTGAAGCTCTAGAAGTTAATACTACAGGTACTTTAGCTCCAACTATAAATCCTGCCATTTTTGCCTTTGCTGAATGAACTAAACATTTTCCTAAAATATTTCCCACTACAATGTCAGAGGTTAACAACATATCGGCATCTCCTACCACAGGACTTTCAAATCCCTTTATTTTTGCCGATTCTTTACTCATGGTTAAATCATAGGATATAGGACCTTCAACGATACAGTTTGTTATTTCTCCTCTTTGATTCATTTCTTTTAGTTTAGCCGCATCAACTGTATCGGGCATCTTTGGATTAACCTTTTCAACGGCTGATATCACCGCCACCTTTGGCTTTTCATACCCAAGTGCCATTAAAGTGTTTACTGCACCTTCGATTATTTGCTTCTTTTCCTCAAGGTTTGGAAACATCATCATTCCACCATCCATAGCAACCAACAGCTTATGATAAGTAGGTACCTCATTGATAACAAAATGAGTCATTACTTTACCTGTTCTAAGTCCCTTTTCCCTGTCAACTACTGCCTTTAAAAGATCCGCAGTCTGGATTTTACCCTTCATTATAAAATCGGCCTGACCTTTATGAATTAATTCCACAGCTTTGTATGCGGCTGCACTGTCATCTTTAACATCTATAATAAACTTTTCATCTAACTTCTTATCTAATTTATCTAGCAATTCTTTAATTTTTGAAGCATTACCTATTAGCACTGGAGTAACAATATTATTTTCTTCTGCCTTAAATACAGCTTCTAAAGTGTGTTCATCAGCGGCAACTACCACAGCAACCCTTTTTCTATTTTCAAACCCTTGAACCTTCTCAATTAACTCTTGAAAATTCTTAATAACCATAAATATTCTCCTTATTATTAATGATTTATATCAATAGGGGCTGTCTCATAAAACAATCTTATGAGTCCAGCCCCGGGGTGTTTCAGAATGAATGAAGTTCAAGGTTTTGAAATTTCAGCGGTTTGGCTAGTACTACTGTACGTGCCAAGTCGATGAAATTTTAAATAACGCAGAAATTCGTTATTCTGAGACACCCCTATGGAAAGCTCTATCCTATGGCTCTCTTTCCTTCACTTAATGCCTTAATATTTATATCGATAAATTTTTCCTTAACATTATCCTTTATTACCTCTTCCCAATCAATTTCATTTAGACCCATGGCCTCAATCAATGCACCTAGTAGAACAATATTCATTGTTTTAGAATTGCCTAGCCCTTCTGCAATCCCTGCCGCATCTATTATAGTTGTGTCGGTCTTTGATTTAATTGTTTCGATTACCCCCTCTGGATAATCTCTCTTACCTGTAAGAATAGGAACAGAAGGTATTTTATAATCGTTTACTACAACCTTTCCGTTCGGTTTCAAATGATCTAGCCATCTCAAGGCTTCCATAGCTTCAAAGCAAACTAAAATATCTGCCTGACCTCTACAGATCACCGGTGCAAATACCTCTTCACCATATCTAACCTGCGTTGTTACACTTCCTCCTCTTTGTGCCATACCATGTATTTCAGACATTTTTACGTCATAGCCAGCCTTTGCTAAACCATTTGATAAGATCTTACTTGCAAGTATCGTTCCTTGTCCACCTACACCAACTAATAAAATATTTTTAACTTCTGCCATTTTATTCACCCACCTTACTTATTGCATTTACAGGACACACTTGTAAACAAACTTCACAACCCACACATTGAACCTTATCGATTTTTACCTTCTTGGTTTCTTTATTGAATTGGAGCGCAGGACAGCCTGTCTTGATACATATTTTACAACCTATACACTTATCTTCTTCTACATCACATAGTGAGAAATAGTCCCCAAATTCTTCAAAGTCTTGTTCAGAATGTTTTTTCAACACACATGGCCATCTTGTGATAATTACCGATGGTTCATCAAGCTCAAATGCCCAATCAAATGCTGCCTTCATCTCATCAAGCTTTAGTGGATTAACTATTTTAATATGATCCACACCTAGGGCCTTAACAAGCTCAGGGATATCAACAATTTTTGTTGGCATACCTTGGAGGGTGTAGCCAGTTCCCGGATTTTCCTGATGCCCGGTCATTCCTGTAATTCTATTGTCAAGTATACAAGTTATGGTATTACTTTTGTTATATACCACATCCAGCAAACTATTTATTCCAGTATGGAAGAAGGTAGAATCTCCTATTGTTGCAACTACTCTCATATCCTCACCAAATCTGTTAAATACTTTTTGTGCACCATGAGCCATACTGATACTAGCTCCCATACAGATACTAGTATCTTTTGCATTAAGGGGTTCTACTCCACCTAATCCATAACATCCTATATCTCCTGAAATCATAACATTCTTTCTTTTTCCTAATTCGTAGAAAAATCCTCTATGGGGACATCCTGCACAAAGAGTAGGAGGTCTTTCCACAACTACAGATTTATCATATTCAATTACTTCTCTTTCCTCATCTAATAATGACTTAGAAAGAACTTCTGGCATAAGCTCTCCCATGTTCGGAATTCTTTCCTTACCAATACAATCGATGCCAGCTGCCTTCATTTGCTCTTCAATATATGGCTCTGTCTCTTCTATTACATAAAGGATTTCAACCTGATCTGCGAACTCCTTTATTTTCTTCATTGGAAGTGGGTAGGTAAATCCAAGCTTTAAGTAGGATGATTTATCTCCAAATACGTCCTTTGCATATTGGTAAGCTACTCCCGATGAGATAATTCCAATCTTTTTATCATTGTTCCATTCAAAGTAATTAAGCTCTGTTTCATTTGAAAATTCCTCTAATCTAGCTAGTCTATCTTCTAATTCAGCACGGAGCCTTCTAGCAACTGAAGGTACCACATCGTATTTTTGTCTGTCTTTTACATATGGCTTCTTAGGAACCTCTTCTCTTTCTCCAAGCTCAACTAAAGTTTTACTATGACAGACCCTTGTTGTCATTCTAAACAGCACTACTGTGTCGAACTTTTCGCTTATCTCAAATGCTGTTTTTACCATATCTTTAGCTTCTTGACTATTGCTTGGCTCGACCATGGCAATTTTCGCGAATTTCGCGTAGTATCTATTGTCCTGCTCATTTTGTGACGAATGCATTCCAGGCTCATCGGCAGTTACAAGTACCATTCCACCATTAACTCCTGTATAAGCATAGGTAAATAGTGGATCGGCTGCAACGTTAACACCTACATGCTTCATTGTGGCTAATGCTCTTGCCCCTGCTATTGATGCTCCTATTGCTGACTCCAAAGCCACCTTTTCATTAGGAGCCCACTCTGCCATAATCTCTTTCTTATATGGAGCAATATTTTCTAGTATCTCAGTACTTGGTGTCCCTGGATAAGCAGCTGCATAGGTAACACCAGCCTCATATGCCCCAACGGCAACTGCTTCATTACCTGTTAACAATTTTTTCATTTCTTTTCCTCCTTACTGTATATTAATAATACATCTCACTTTCATTATCGAATAATATATTACGCAAATAGCGTGCCAAAGAAATATCTGAAAAAAACCTTATGTTTTTCATAAATATTAGACTAATTTCATATTTAGAAACAGAGAAAGGGTTAAACGGTATTAATCGTATTACCATTTAACCCTTTGGATGATTGCTAAAAAAATAAGGAGCCGTATTATAAAAGTATCTTATGAGCACAGCCCCAGGTATATTTAAAATGAATGTAGTCTATTAAACTTTCAAAATTCCAATTGCTTGTAAGAAGATAATAAATAACACAACGGGGATAACATACTTAATTAAAGAGTACCACAGATTTACTAGCTTGAACTCATTTTGGCCGTTACTAGTAACTTCGTCGATAACATCCTCCTTATTCCATATATATCCAACTAATATTGCTCCAAATAGTCCTACAAGTGGAAATGATATGTTAGATACAAAATAATCATACATATCAAATATATTCCTTCCTCCTATTTTTACATTGCTCCAGGCTCCAAAACTCATTAAAGGAGGAATTCCTAAGGCAAATACAAACAAAGTAGTTAGCCAGGTAGCCTTCCCTCTGCTTATTTTTGCCTTTTCTACAACAAAGGAGGCTGCAACCTCAAGCATACCGATAGAAGATGTAAGGGCAGCAACAACTAACAAGACGAAGAAGACAACTCCAAACAATGTTCCAAGTGGCATTTTACTAAATACTTGAGGCAAAGTTACAAACACTAATCCCGGACCAGCACCAGCTTCAAGATTGAATGCAAATACAGCAGGCAATATCACAAGCCCAGCCAGTAACGCAACTGCCGTATCAGCCAGTGTAACTGCAATAGCTGTATTAGGTATATTCTCTTTTTTACTTAAGTAGCTTGCGTATGTAATCATGCATCCAGAACCAAGACTTAAAGAGAAAAAGGCCTGCCCTAGTGCACTAACAATAGTTGATCCTGTTATTTTAGATAAGTCAGGTTTTAAATACCAGATTATACCTTCCATTGCACCGGGTAAAGTCATAGACCGAATTGCTAATACAATAAGCATTATAAATAATCCCGGCATCAAGACATTACAATATTTTTCGATACCTCCAGATATCCCCTTTGCCACAATAAATGCTGTCGCTAAAAGAAAGATGATCTGATATATCATGAGCTGTGCTGGACTGCTAATAAAAGATTCAAATATCATCCCTAGCTTATCTGGAGCTAACCCTATTAGTTTACCTGATATAGCTTGAAAAACATAATAAATTGTCCAGCCTCCAATTATTGCATAGAAAGAGAAAAGCACAAGGGCTGCAGCCATGGCAAGATACCCAACCCCTTTAAATTTCTTACTAATTTTCCCATAACTTTCAATAGCATTTGACTTACCATTTCTTCCAATGGCAAACTCAGCTATAACTAAACTGGCACCGATAATAATAATACATATTAGATATAAAAGTACAAATGCTCCTCCACCGTTAGTACCAGTTACATATGGAAACCTCCATAGATTACCAAGTCCAACAGCTGATCCTGCCGCCGCCAGAATAAAACCAAGTTTGGAATTAAATTGATCTCTTTTTTTCTCTCCATTTGCTGAAGAATTATTCATTGTTATTCCTCCTAGTTTTTAGAAATATATTTTAAGTTCGATTTAATATTGTTAGTATTTTGGTTTAGCAACCCCCTCTTTGCATCCTATTAATATTAAATCGAATTAAAATCTATATTTTCAAATCTAACTTATCTCAGGAATACGTTTTCATTTCATAGCAATATTTTAAAAGCAAGAAGCATTCCAAATATTGTATTTTTATCAGATACAACTGTAATTCATATTTTCCTAGGTATTTTTGTTACTACACTCGTTACAACTAACTTTATCGCATAAAAAAATGGGTTAAAAGGTATTGTTTCGAATACCTTTTAACCCATTTTCAAATATTTAAGTACACGTCTACCATATTCTGTAATAACAGTCCCACTTCTCCCTTTAAATATTTCTACCATTAGAAACTTTTCAAGATTAATTAATATCTTTCTCGCTTCCTGTTCACTTATAAAGATTCCATTTTCCCTTGCCCTTTGATAAATACTTCTTCTTCCTATTCTTTCATTGTCTAAAAAGCTTTTTTCTAGTTCTTCTAAAACAAAGATATATTTTCGTTCGCTCTTTCCTATACTTTCTAAAAATCTCTCTATGAGGCTTTTTTCTTCATTATCAAGAATTTGCTCATCTAGACTCACATCTAAGTCAATAGGTAAATCATCAACATCCACTTCTTTTATATGAAGGTTTACTAAGTACTCAACATAGTTACTAAGCTCCCTAACATTACCTCTCCAATTGTGGTCTATCAAAACCTGCTTTGCACCTTTTGATAGTTGAAAATCACTATTAAATTCTCTCTTTATTTGATTTATAAGTGGAAGTATATCCTGTACCCTTGTGCGAAGTGGTGGTGTTTTTAAAGGTAGTACGTTTAGTCTATAATATAGATCCTCTCTAAACTTTCCTTCCTTCACCATCTCTTTCAGATTCCTATTTGTAGCAGCAATTAATCTAATGTCAACATTGATTAAACTATCTCCACCAATTCTCATAACTTCTCTTTCCTGCAAAACTCTTAGAAGTCTCATTTGAAGGTTTATAGGCATTTCTCCAATTTCATCAAGAAATAGTGTTCCTTGATGAGCCAATTCAAATAATCCTGGTTTTCCACCCTTCCGTGCACCTGTGAAGGCTCCTTCTTCATAACCAAACAATTCGCTCTCCAAAAGGCTTTCTGGCAATGCTCCACAGTTTACGGCTACAAATTGATAATCCTTCCTCCTAGAACTATTATGAATAGCCTGAGCAAAGAGTTCCTTTCCAGTTCCACTTTCACCCGTAATTAGAATTGAGGAATTTGATTTTGACATCCTCTTAGCAATATCCTTACATCTTTTTATTGCTTCACTATCTCCTATTATATCTTCAAAGCTGTATTTTGCTCTATGTCCCTTGCCTATTAATTGTGCCCTAAGTTTATGTTGTTTTCTTTCTGCTTCATTAAATTTTCTTATGATTGCAACTGCACCATATAATTTGCCAGAATGAGTTATTTGATCTACTGAAACTACTACATCATAGCCATTAATCTTAATAAGTCTTTCCTTAATTGATTTTCTTTTCCTTAAAGCGTACTCAAAGGGAATTTCAGAAAATAGTTTTATTCCATCTCGATTTATAACCTCTTCATTTCTAAATCCTAAAATCCTTTTTGCACTTTCATTATAGGAGAATATAAGACCATTGGAATTAATAGCTATAACACCATCATCAATTACCTGAAGCAATATATCTACTTGACTTTCAAATTTATTTGTCTTTCCTAATATTCCAGATAAACCAAAATTGGCAGTAACAATTTCTTTGTAGCTTTTTTTAATATTTTGCCGATTTAGAACATCCTCTAGTTTCAATTTGATTGCTATATCCATTATTGTACTTATGTCAAGTATACTACTTCCAACGTTAATAATCCTGTTAGATGAATGTGGTGTATACTTAGATTGACCTAGCATTATTATAGCTTTATCTCTAATATTTTCACTTTCATCGGGATTAAAAGGAACCACATCCATATGCTTAACTCCTATTTGATAAAGAGTAGAAATCATTTGCTTTGCCATCTCTATACTCTCATCCAATAGCATTACTTCAGTACCTTTTGATATGTCCAGTATTTTATCAAGTCCAGATTTCGATATCGTCCTATTTGCGAATAGTATTTGGCTTCGGTTATCTATACATCCTGTAACCTTTATTAATGCATCATAGGAGGAAAGTAAAACTATGTCGGCATAAATACCTTTCTTTAATTCCTCGTCACCAATACAGTATTTAATAATACTAATATTGTCAGAGAATAAGCTTTCTATTTGTTCATAATAGATTCCAACCGTCTCCATGTTATAGCTTATAATTGCAACTGTTTTTTTCATAGATCGCACCTTCCGCCTTCTGCAATTGACTTATTATAATTTATTCTTAGTATAGCCTTTTAATAATATGAATGCAATTTCTTAACTTATTTTAGATGGATTTTGTAAATTTACTTTTCCAATTATTGTAGAGATTCCACCCAAGGTCAATTGCCCAACACATAAACCTACCAACATCCCAATATATCCATATAGTTTTACTCCAATTACTGCTGAGGGGATTAATATAGTACAGGTCACTACAATATTAATTATCATAACCCAACGTGGTTTTTTAGCTGAGTTCAGTGATTGACTATTCCAATTGTATAGGTTCATACCTATTGACCCCAGCATCATTATTATTAGATACCATTTAGTCAAGTCCATGACTTCCCTACTGTCTGTAAAGATAGAACTAACGGAAGCTGCAAATGGTATAGCTAGTATGAATAGAAGTAAACCATAGCCAACGGCTACCTTATTTGCAAACTTTCTAGTATCATTTACTCTTTCATATTTTTCTGCTCCCCAGTTTTGACCTACTAGAGGAATTAATGCGCTACCAACAGACATACTGATTATGGTTGCAAAACTTTCTATCTTTGTACCAGCAGCAATTGCCGCAACAGCGGTCATTCCACCAATTGAAGCTGTAAGACTTGTCAAGGTTCCTCTTAATAATTGGGGAAATAGCCTTATAATAATCCCTGGTACTCCAACATAAAGAATCTGTTTCCAAGAATTAATTAGATCTTTAAAACTTTCATACTTAAAATCTATCAATCCATAATGGAAATGAACGAATGATAGCGTTGTAATCATGCCTACAAAACGAGAAATAACCGTTGCAATTGCTGCTCCTTTAATTCCCATTGCAGGTAACCCGAATAGCCCAAATATTAATATTGGATCTAGAATCACATTTACAATAGCACAAGTTATCATTACAATCGATGGACGCAGCATATCACCCATAGCTCGCATCGAAGCATCACCTACAGGAGGCATAATTACAACTCCAACACAGATATACCAAATCGTCATATATTCCTTCACTAGGGGTAGAGTTGTTGCATCGGCACCTAGTAAAGTAAATAATGGGTCTCGTGTAAGTAGTCCTATTATAGATATTATAATTACAGATATGATAGATAATAAGATACCATCAGTTACAATTCGACTCATAAGATGATGATCTTTTCGCCCCATTGCTCTTGCAAGGGCTGATCCCGCACCAAGACTCATTCCAGATGCTATTGAACCCACTACCATAGCAACCGGAAATGTAAAACCCATTGCTGCTAATGATTCGGTTCCTAGCTTTGATACAAAATATGTGTCAGTTAAATTAAATATGCTAAAGGCTAGCATTCCTCCAATGGTTGGAAGAGTCATTTTAAATAAATGTTTCTTAACACTTCCATTTAATAAATCGGCATTTCTTTTCATTGTATCCTTCATATTCCTTATCCTCCAGCAGCATTTCTTAATACAATAGAATAACATTAAGTATTACGTAATATAATATTATAATCAAAATTCCACCTACAAAAGTTAGGTATGAAAATAGTTATAGCCAAAAACCTCTAATGAATTTTTTCACCAGAGGTTTTCCTTTAAGTCTATCTTTAAGAAAATCTATCTAAACTATTGTCTTCTATATACAATTTCCCCTTCAACAATTGTCATCTCAACATTTATCTCTTCGATTTTTTCCGGTATTTTATATGGATCTTGATCTAGTACAACTAGATCAGCAGTTTTTCCAATTTCTATACTTCCTGTTTCCTTTTCCTTGTGAACTGCATAAGCACCATTAATTGTAAACATCTTAATAGCCTCTGTAACCGAAACCCTCTTATGAGGAGCTTTATTATTTACAGTAGCGTGAATTGATAAAAGAAGATTTAAAGGGGTAATAGGAGTATCCGTTCCTCCAGCTAAGACAATGCCATGCTCGATTATTTCTGGATATACACCCATTTTGTCTAATCTTTCTTTACCTAGGGAGTCAACCATAAACGCTCCGAACATATTCAGTATATTCGGCTGCACACTAACTACTATTCCAAGGTCAGCTGCCATTTCTAAGTGTTTCTTAGAAGGCAAATCACAATGCTCAATTCTATGTCTTAATCCCTTCTTCCCCTGCTCATTTATTACTCTATTATAAATACGTAATAATTGATCTATGGCCATATCTCCTACAGCATGGAAAGTACATTGCATATCTAAGCTATGGGCACGGGAAACTATTTTATATATTTCAGCGTCGCTAAGATACAATTCTCCCCTATTTCCCGGTTTATCAATATAGTCCTCTGAGAAAGCAGCCGTCAACTCAACGGGAGTCCCGTCTAAACAAATACATCCACCTATTCTATTCAGTCCTAATTCTTTAATACCATCAGGATTTTTTGATTGATAGAAATTGACCACATGCACCGGTAATATTCGTCTATCTAGTTCTTCACTTATCCAGTATTTACAATCTCTATCTCCCGGCAGCTCTCCACCTATTATTGAATTAATAGTAGTTGTCCCTGTAGCTGCACAAACCTCACCGCATTTTGCCATGTACTTCTTAATATCATCATCACTCATAATACCTTGAACCCTGCTAAATGCTTCCTCAATATTCATATCTTCTAATTTAATATCCGCTCTTTTCATGGCTTCACTATTTAAGACAATGCCATGTCCAGTAAAGTACCTTAAAAATATAGGTACATTTCCCGAAACAGAGTCCAATTCCTCAACGCTTGGCTCTCTTTGCTCTCTTAATCTATTTACATTTAAGCCTTCAAAGTATACTAGTGAAAAGCCATAAGAATTTTTGCACCCTTCCTTAACTATTTCAAGAACTTCATCTATTGATTCCGCATTAAATAAGTCAAAGCTACTCTCATTAATACCCGTTGCTAGAGAATGCATATGGGAATTTATGAATCCTGGTAAAACGGTTCTATTATTCACATCAATGGTTTTCTTTGCACCTTCTGGAATATTATCATCTTCTCCTAACCCAGCTATTTCTCCATCCTTTATACCTAGCCACCTTGCCTGATTAAGTTTTTCATCAATTGTATATATATTGGCGTTTTTTATAAGTAGATCAAACACTTCCAACATCACCTTTCTCATTCATATGCAATTATCTACAATCTTAGTTTCATCTTAAAATATTATTATTTTATAGTATATCTTTAAAAGTTTCCGTAGAATATTCCTTTCCTTCTTTCTTAAGTTCTATAGCTTCTCTTAATGCTTTAAACTTTTCTTCATTCATTCTATATAAAGAAACAACTATTGTACTTACTATAAAGAATACAGGTGCATACACTGTGCTGATTCTCAATAGGCCCTTTATAGTCTCAGGACTCTGTACTTCTAATGATCCTATAAATCCAGAGAATTGTAGCAATATCCCCATTATCCAGCCACCTACTGCATAACCAAACTTTTGAAATAAAGATGTTACCGTTAGCAAAGCACCCTCTCTACTTTTTCCACTTACAAATTCATCAATTTGGCAGCAATCAAAGTTCATAGACATGCTTAGGCTAAAAAATGTATTATTACATAAATTTTGCAAAGCTCCTAGAATTATCATAGATGTAAAGCTCTTTAAACCAATAAAAGCAAATAATATTTGTCCCAAACTAGCTATAAATATTATTCCAGTATATGCTTTGCGTTTTCCTACCTTATCTGCAATAAAACCAACTACTGGAATCAACAATGCTCCTAAAATAGCGTTAATCAAGAAGAATTTACCTATATCAGGACCTCTTAAACCTAGATTATTTGTCAATAAAAATATTTGGTTCCCAGTTACTATGGTGAATCCAACTGCGTATAGAAGAAATCCTACACAAAGAATTCTAAGGGACTTGATATTAAAAATAGACACATATGTTTTGATTATATTTATATTCTTACTTTTATCTACAGTATAATCTTTTTCCCTTCCCTTTGTTGATATCCAACATATAAAACCTGCAATTAATGAAACAATACCGAACATTACCGCAGCAACAAACCATCCTCTTTCTATGGAATAACCCTTGCTAGCTACAGTCTCAGCTATTTGCACTGTAAAGGTACTTACAACGAATAAACTCAACAATGTAAATAGTAACATAACTAAATTCAATGTATTTCTCTTCTTAAAATCAACAGTTAATTCAGCACCAAGCGCACTATATGGAACTCCATAAATAGTATAGCTGGTCCAGAATGCTATGGCTGCGATTATATAATATATGTTAGTAAAGCCACCAAAATCAACCTTTGTAAATAGTGCAATCATAGAGAGTACTAAGGGTAGTATCCCAGCAATTAGAAATGGTCTTCTTCTACCGTATTTACCAGTTAAATTATCTGACATACTTCCAAGTATCGGGTCACTAACAGCGTCCCATAGTATAGCTATGAAGGAAATCGTTCCAGCGAAGGCTGGGTTAATACCAGCAATAGTTGTCGCAAAGAAAATGAAATAAAAATTAAATAAATTAGAGCTCATACCTAAAGAAAAATTCCCTAATCCATAACCAAACATTGAAGCCAGTGAAAGCCTAGGTGTGTTTTTCCCTACACCAGCGTTACTTCCATTGTCCATTTTATAATCCTCCTCATATAAATAATTCACATATTTTTAGCCACATACTTTTTCAAAAACTCTTAGCCAATTTTCTCCCATAATATTCTTTAGCTATAAATTTACAAGTTTTTTGCTATCTTAGCCAAAGATTGGGCTATAGAGCTTAACTCTTGAATTTCTGAAACAATTTCTTCAGTAGATTCATTTTGAATATTAATGTTCTTGATTGTTTCATCAACGGATACATCCATTTCTTCTATAGAGTTTTTTATATTTTCTATGATATTTTTAATATTCCTGATAGCATCCTTTGTTTCTACTGAAAGTTTTCTAATTTCTTCTGCAACAACTGAAAATCCTCTCCCGTGGTCACCTGCCCGGGCTGCTTCAATAGCTGCATTTAATCCAAGTAAATTAGTTTGCTCAGAAATTTCTTTTATATATTTCAATATTTTATCTGTTTCTCTGACTTGCTTTTTAGTATTCTCACTTTGTGATGAAATTTCGACAGAAGATGTTGAAATTTCATTTGCATCATTCGATATTCTTTCAATACTTGTGCTTATCTGCTCCAGAGATGTAGCAACATTTTCCGATACTTCAAGAATCTGATTCTGCTGTTCAAGACCTCTAGCTATACTAATAGCACCAATAGCTTCATCATGTTCATTTCTAATAGGAACTGCTATACATTTAAATGAAATTCCATAAACATCTTTAGGCATAATCTCTATTATCTTATCGTTCTGCTTAATGCTTTTAGATATAGTGCCTCCATTTGAAAAAGCTTTACCTTCTTTTGGATTAAGTTGAAATTTTTCAGAGAGAAAAACCTTTGTAATGATCTTTTTATCTGTAATTACAATAGATATGTCCTCATCAATCAAATATTTTATTTTATCACCTATTTCAAGAAAAGACTTAATAGATTCTTCATCAAAAAACATGTTCACTCATCTCCAATCCTACATTAGGCTAACAAAGTGCAATGAAGAAATCGTTTGCAAAAACTGGATTATTCTCCCCCCACATTAGTTTAAAAATACATTTGTCTGTTGAATACTTTATACGGCATAAAGTATAATGCACTTTCTCAAACTTCAGGTTTGTTTAACATAAATAAACACTCCTCTCATTATAAAAGTCTAAAGATTAAGACATTAATATTATTTTTTTTATAATTAAAAATTTTTTTTAGATTTGAGATTATTATAATTCAAATTTTTAGACAGGTCAAATAATTTTTTGTAGAGATAGTCAGTTATCTTTATAAATAAAAAAAGAGAATCCATTTTTGGGGACTCTCTCTTTAATATATATATCTTTAAATATCTAATAATTCCCTATCTGTTTCTAATTTCATCTAGATAGTTGTACAAGGTAAATTTTGATATTTTTAAGAAATCACATACCCTATTACCTGATTTTGTAATTAGAAATGCTCCCTTTTTATCTAAAAATTCTACTGCTTTAATTTTATCTTCTTTCGTCATAAATGGTACTGATTTACCTACTTCCTCTTGGCATTCTTGTAGAAAATAATCTAATAATTCGTTTACGTTTTTACTGAAAACCTCTTTGACCTCTTGCTTTGAGTCCTGCATTGTAATTCCTTTTATTGCAGTTCCAGCTGCAATAAAATCTGTGATATCAAAATTAATACATATTGATCCAATTGCCTTACCTTCATCATTCTTTATATTAGTTGTAGATGATCTAAGTACTTTTCCGCCTTTTCCATGGGTTATATAGTTATGTCTATCTCCGTCACTATTTGGATCTCTTAGAAACTGAAATCCTAAATTAGTAGAGCAGTCCCCAATCTCTCTTCCTGTAACATGTCCATTTTCAATTGCCACAATTGTACTATCATAATCTTTACTAAAATCATGTAAAACAACTTCACACTTGTCTCCAAATTGTGCAGCAATACATTTTATAAAAGAAGTTAATAATTCAAATTCATTGTTAATACTTTTCATGCAAATCATCCTCTTCAGTTTTGTATAGTATAACTATATATTACAAAATAAATTTTTTTTAGTCAATCTGTCTATCCTATGTTTTTGTATTTTAATAAACAAGCTTAAATAAACACATTACACTATCGAAGACTTCATAATATAAAGAGTTAGTTAATCCCATTCTAAGGCTTAATTTATCTGATTTCTATTGCTACTAAGCTCAAAATTTTAATAAATAGTTGACTTAATAAAAAAATATATATTATAATGAAACCAATTCTAAAAATTTTTTATTATAATTAAAATTATTTTTATTTTATTCTACAGCTAAACTTTTACTTAATTCTGACCACTATTTTCGTAATTTATACACATCAAAACGCTCTAAAAGCATGGGATATTTTGATATGTATAAATTAAATTTGCTTGGAACTCGCCATAATAAATTTTCTTCTGGAGGTATTGCTATGAAAGTCTCAACAAAACAGTTTAAGAATTCAACCGTTATTGATGCCCATTTAGATCTCTTATTTGATGTTGTTAGGCAAAGACAACTGGGCCGCAGAAAAGTTATCGAAACCGATTATTTACCGGATTTTCTCGAAGGTGGATTTAATGTAATTGTATCATCCATATTTTTAGATGATGCATTCTTACCTGAAATGGCACTTAGACGAGCATTAAATCAAATAAGTGCTCTATATAGTGAAATAGATGAATCTGGAGATAAGATTATGTTATGCAAAAGCTACAATGACATACTCAAAGCAAAACAGTCAAATAAAATAGGTATACTACTCTCCTTTGAAGGTGTTGAGCCAATATACAACGATATGAGCCTTCTAAGAATTTTTTATGAGCTTGGCGTTAGGGGTGTTGGCCTTGTCTGGAGTAGGCGAAACTATGCTGGAGATGGCTGTAAATTTCAAAGAAATAGAAAAGGCAAAGAGGCTGGCTTAACTGATTTTGGTATAAGTCTGTTAAAAACTGCTGAGGAATTGGGAATGTTTATCGATGTAAGTCATTTAAATGACGAAGGCTTTTGGGATGTAATAGAAATAGCTCAAAAGCCAATTATAGCCTCACATTCAAATTGTAGATCCATTGTAGATATTCCTAGAAACCTTAGTGATGAACAGATCAAAGCCATTGCTTCAACTGGTGGAGTTATAGGTATAAACTCTGCAAACTTTGTTACATCCTACGATGATAAAGATTCAAATATCAAGTTTTTAGCCAATCATATTGACCACATTACGAACATTGTAGGAGTAGAGCATGTTGGTTTTGGTTTTGATCTTTGTGACAAACTGTCAAAGTATGAACCCGATGATGGCCCTAGTCAATTACCTCGTAAGCCCTTTGACATTTTAAAAAGCCATAAGGATGCCATACCCCTAATTCAAGAATTAGAGAATCGAGGTTACAGTCAGAATGAGCTTGAAATGATTGTAGGCGGTAATTTCGATAGAGTTTACAAAGAGATATTAAAATAAATTCACCCGTACAGCTAGTTGCCAAAGTGAATGCTGGTAATATTTAATACAACCAATTGAATAAATTTATCCCATTAAGAAAGGAGTAATTATATGAGCGCCAAGGTTACTGAATTTATGCTAAATTGGTCCGGTATAGATTATGCAAAGATAATATTTGATAACGAAGGTGTTCTTCATAGTAAAAGAGATCTAAAAACAAACTATTGGTCACCTATGAAAAATCTAGATAATGACGATATGATATATCAAATTCCATTGATTGAAATATTTCATAATTTAAAGGAGATCGCCCAAGCAGATTGGGTGGGAGATGAAATAACTTTAAGCTATGGAGCACGTTATAAGAAACATATAACCATAGAGGGTATTGTGAATGGTAAAAAGATGACTTCTCAAATTTGGGCTGGAAGGGACATCAAATCTCCTGTCGATATTATTATTATGGATAAAGAAATCATTGGTTTCTACTGTGCTTCCCGTGGTGGATCAACAATCCTTGTTAAACCCGGTTATGAAGACCTCACACCTTTAAAGTATTGGAATGCACCTTTACTTTCTAAATCTAGTTATGGCATCAACCATTTAGGAGTTTCATTTGTACCAATGAAGGATGGCACAAAGCTTGCTACCGAAGTATGGCTGCCTCAGGAAATATCTGAAAACACAAAGGTTCCTACTATCCTAGTAAGAACCCCCTATGGTAGATCGGGCTTTTCAATACCTAATTTACGTTTTGTAGAAAGAGGTTATGCCGTTATAATTCAAGACGTCAGAGGTAGAGAAGATTCTGAAGGACAGTGGCGTCCTCACTACTACGAGATAGAAGATGGTAATGACACTCTAAACTGGATTGCTGATCAGCCATGGTCTAACGGGGATGTTGGAATGATTGGTGCTTCTTATCTTGGTTATGTTCAATGGGCTGCAGCTGCCAGTGGTAATCCTCATCTTAAAGCAATTGTTAGCCAAGTTTGCGTAGGTACACCATTTGGAGATATTCCTAGGCAGGGTGGCACTTTTTTATCTGGAACACTAGCGTGGGCATTTGCAATGCGTGATAAAAGAGCAGACTTCAGGGAGGCTGAAAGAAATGATTGGGATGATATCTTAAGCATTCGTCCCCTTAAGGATATTACTAAAAAAACCCTTGGTAAGGAGATTCGCTTTTGGAATGAATGGTTAGAACATCCAAACTATGATGATTTCTGGAGAAACCTAGACTGGTCTATACATGGAGATAAAATAGATGTACCTTCTCTCCTCATTTCCGGATGGTACGATGATGATGGTGCAGGAACCAGTGAAGCATGGGAAATGAACATGAAAAATAACAGAAAAAATCAAAAACTGATTCTTGGTCCATGGTTACATGGTTTCAATACTACTAGGGACATAAATAATATTCCTTTTAGCAACGATGCTATAAGCTACGAACTTGAACCTACTTATTTGAAATGGTTCGATAAGTTCCTAAAGGGCATCGATAATGGAATCGAAAAGGAAAATAAAGTTCATTACTATATGGTTGGCGAAAACCAATGGAAAACATCAGATTCCTGGCCACCAAAGAAAACTAAACTTACAAATTTATATATTCATAGTAATGGCAATGCCCAAACAAGTTCTGGCGATGGTTTGCTAAAGACTATTTCTCCAATTAAACAACCAAATGATTCATATTTATTTGACCCAAATGACCCTGCACCATTTTTAATAGATGTTTCTGAAAACGAAATGAGCGTTCCTGAAAATTATAAGGATGTAGAAAAAAGAGATGATGTTCTTGTATATACCTCAGAACCTCTTAATCAAGACATATCTATAGCTGGAGACATTTATGCGACGCTGTATGCATCTAGTAGTGCAAGGGATACCGATTGGGTAGTAAGATTAACCGATGTAGATGAAGATGGAAACTCTATTCGTCTGTCGGATGGAGTGATAAGGGCAAGGTATAGAAATTCCTTTGAAAATCCTACCCTTATTGAACCTGGCAAAATAGAAAAGTATCAAATAAGAATGTCTAAAATAGCCAATGTATTTAAGAAGGGCCATAGGATAAGGATTGAAGTAACATCAGGTATGGAGAATTATTCCTTCCCTAATCATAATACAGGAAATGATCCTGCAACTGATACAGAGGTTATTCTTGCAACTCAAAGAGTTTTTCATAGTAGCGAATATCCTAGCCATGTCAAACTACCTATTTTACATGGTAAATTGGACTAATAAACTTATATTTACTAGAAGGGAGTATTTATTATATGATAATCGAAAAAAAACTAAAAGAACTTAATATTGAATTACCTAATCCACAAGGGCCATTAGGTAAGTATATAACTTATAAAAAATCGGGAGACTTGATTTATTTCTCAGGGCAAGGTCCTATAATAAATGGCAAAGTCATGTATAAAGGAAAAATTGGAAGAGAATTAACCTTGGAAGATGGATATGAGGCTTCAAGGCTTACAGCTTTAAATCTGATTGCGGTTTTAAAAGAAGCTGTGGGAGATTTAGATAAAGTTGTGCAGTTTGTTAATGTCCATGGATATGTAAATTGCGTTGATGAATTCACAAATCAGCCAAGCGTTATAAATGGATTTTCTGACTTAATATTAGAGGTTTTTGGCGACAAAGGCACTCACTCTCGCTGTGCAGTACCATCTGGAAATTTACCTTTAGATACTCCAGTGGAAATAGAAATGATTGTTGAAGTCATGGACTAAAAAATTTAATTAAGTTAATAAAAGGAGTTTAAATGATGAATAATTTATATGACATTGAGTCAGTACGTAAAATAATGAACCTTTATATTGAGGGCACAAAAACAGGTGATGTTGAAAAGCTGAAGAAGGTGTTTCACTCTGAAGCCATCATGTCTGGCAATCTTATGGATAAACAAATGGTTTGCGGAACCCCACAGACCTTTTATAATGACATAGATGGAAAGATAGCCCCTCCAGAATATGATGCTCAAATAGTTAATATTGATATTACTGGCGAAATTGCAAGCTCTACCTTAGTAGAAACAGGCTTACTTGGAATTGACTTTGTTAACTATTATCACCTTCAGAGGATTGATGGACAATGGAAGATTGTATCTAAGCTCTTTACCTCTATTAGTTAGTCAATCGATGATAACACAATAGCAGCTGCAATATTCTATACAAATATTGTAGCCGCTATTATTAAACCTGCATTATGCATCTTCTTTCAATATATCAAAGTCATACTTTTCGAGTGCCCATTTTGGCATAACAAATCTGGCTGTTTTTAAGGGGTCTACCACTTGGCATACCTCAACATTCCCAACAACACTAAATAGCATGGCCATATCTTTCGGTTCTAATTCCATCCTTGTAGACAATAAATTTTCCATATCTGATACAGCTTCATTTACCGCATCATCTAAACTTTTTTTCGAAGCTATAGTTGAAATGCTATTTTCATTTTCAAGCAGTGGATTATTTAATGAGAAGCCTTTAACTACTTCAAACTTTGCAGTAACCTTTCCGGCTGCTTCAACTCCACTTACGCCTATCTCTCCATCTCCCATTGCTGCATGAATATCTCCAAGAGCAAATAATGCGCCATCTACTTGTACAGGAAAATAAATTGTTGAGTTTTCTGAGATCATTTTATTATCCATATTTCCACCATGTCTATCTGGAGTTCCGCAATTGATGCCTTCGCCCTTTGGAGCAACACCTATTACTCCTATCATCTTATTTAGAGGTATTTTTAAGGTATTATCAAATAAAACATAATCATCTTGAATTTCTACAACCTTACAATGGAGGCCCTCTAATCTATCTCCTAAAACCCCTAGGTCTTTTCCCGTTGCAATAGTTCCCCTATCGGCAATATCAATTTTTTCAATGGTTACCTTTAAAACGTCTCCAGCTTTTGCCTCTTCAATATAAATCGGCCCTGTGGCTGGATTTACTCTATCCCAATCCATGGCATTTAATACATCATCAGCCTTTTCAATTTGATTAGAAAAACAATCCATAGTTTCAATCTCGACCACATCACCATTGTTTATACTTAGAACCGGCTGGTTATCCTTAGAAAACTGGAAAATATGATGCTCCTTTGACAGTTTTTTAATCATAATCTTCCCCCTATTAAAATGGATCATAATTTATTCTCAGTATATAATTTTAATAGAGCAAATGCAATTTCTTCTATTATATTTTATACTTATAGGGAAAACTACTACATTATAATTCATCGATATTGTAGTAGTTTTTATATAGGTTACGAAAAATCTATTATATATATTTCCATAAAAATACTTCCTAGCTATGCCTATTTAAAAAGTGATACAAGGCACCAAGCAAGTTGGCATCATTTGAGAAACGGCATGTTTTAATTTTAGGATATATATTTGCAATATTTATTTTTTCAAGTATAATATCTAACCTCTTGTTAATTTCACTTATTAAAGTTTCTCTACTGCTAATTCCCCCTCCAATTAAAATGATCTCAGGATCATAATAATACTGTATATTATAAATACCTATGGCGCAGGCATAATAAAATTTGTCTATCTCTTCAATAGCTATTTTATTTCCCTGATCAGCTAATCTAAATACATCAAGGCCATTTAGTTCATCTTCCTTGATTCCTATTCTTTTTGCTACACTTTTCACTAATGCACCTGTAGATGCGATATGACTCCATGTTCCAAAGCTTTTGCTCTCATAATTGAATTGATGTACTGCATAACCAAACTCACCAGCATGAAGATTTGCTCCGCTATGGACTTCTCGATTTTTAATAATCGCGCCTCCGATTCCAGTACCTAAAACAACAAGGGCAGCATCATTATTATGCTTAGCAGCTCCCTTCCAAACCTCGGCTAGTGCAGCACAGTTTCCATCATTTTCAGCTTCTACTTGCACATGCAATCTATTCTCTAGTGACTTTTTTATGTTTTTTCCTTCAATAAATCCTAATGATCCTGGACTAGTTATCATTCCCGTGATATTATCGGTTACCGCAGGTACCGCAAGGGCGATACCCTCTATGTCTCGATACCCCTTTCTCTTTGTATCTTCATAAATATCGATAATAGATTCAAGAAATCTTTCATAGCTCTCTTTCGGTGTTGAAGAGGTATTTTTCATAACTATATCCCCATTATGATTTAGAACGCCATATTTTATATTAGTACCACCAATATCAACACATAAATAATTCATCCTATAACTTCCTCTCAGAAATGGAATCACCATTCGTTTCAATTACTTTCTTATACCAGTGGTAAGATTTTTTAGGTACTCTAGTAAGTTCACTGTCTTCAAAGTCTATATACACAAATCCATACCTTTTTCTATAGCCATTTAGCCAGCTAAGAAGATCAGTAAAGGACCATGTACAATAACCGATTAGGTTGACTCCTTGATCAATTGCTTTTTTACAGGCAATGATATGATCTGTTAGGTAATCTATTCTATAATCGTCTTCTACTTCTCCTTTGTCATTCAATGAATCAAATGCTCCAAGTCCATTTTCAGAAATTAATATTGGAATCCCATATCTATCTGTTAATTCCACAAGACCATACCTCAATCCATCGGGATCAATCGCCCAATCCCAGTCTGTATATTCAATATTTTCATTCTTTACGCTTTTATAAAGCCCTAGGATGCCATTCTCTTTTTGACCACCTTTTTTTCCATCGGTATTCATGCCATGGAATCCAATACCATCAATAGGATTATGAGCTATCATTGCTGTTTGATAATAATTTATGCCAATAAAGTCCGCTTCTTTAGCTGCTTTCTTCAACATTAGTAAATCTTCTTCTTTAATGTCTGGTAAAGTTCCCTTCGATCTATAGTAAGCAATGCCTTTCTCTGGATATTCTCCTTTATAGTAGATATCTGTAAACCACCATGGGCCTATCTGATAGAAATTTTCCAAAGCTTCCATATCCTTTAGATCACTACTTGCTGGGTATGCAGGATAAAAGGCTATACTTGATCCTATATATCCTTCTAATCCCATTTCTTTAAAAGCAAGCACCGTCTTGCCATGGGCTAGTGCCGTATTATGATAAACCTTTAGATATGATTTTTCATCCATTTTTCCAGGAGGATGAAGCGCAAATTGGTATCCTAGGGATGCAAATATGTTAGGTTCATTCATTACTATCCAATATCTTACCCTATCGCCATATGATTTAAAGCAAAGTTTTGCGTACTGAAGAAAATCCTCTACAATTTCTTCGCTTTCCCAACCATCATATTCCTCTTGCAATCTTTGTGGTAAATCCCAATGATATAAGGTTACAACAGGTTCAATGTCTCTCTTAATTAATTCATTAATTAAGTTATTATAAAATTCAATCCCTTTTTTATTTACTTCCCCTTTGCCTTTGGGTAATAATCGCGTCCAAGCTATAGAGAATCTATAGGCTTTGAGTCCCTGCTTCTCCATTAAATTAATATCTTCTATGAATCTATTATAATGATCTGCCGCAATATCACCATTTGTTCCATTATAGGCCTTTCCCTCTAGATGACTCCAAATATCCCAAATCGATTGACCTTTTCCATCTTGGTTATAACCTCCTTCAACCTGATATGCAGCTGATGCCGCTCCCCATAGAAATCCCTTATTAAACATTGTATCCAACTCTAAGCCACCTCTCCTCTATAAATATTAATCTTGTCTATAATATATTCTACTAGCATATCTAGAATAATATGAACAAAGCTAAAGTAAAAAAATAGCATAAATACAGGTACTCTCATGCCGACCTTAAGTGCAATATAAAACAGTATTAATGTTCCTATAGAGTGCCCTATAAATCTATTGCCGATAATCCAAGAATTCTTAATCACCTGAAGGAACTTTATCTGAAATTTTGAAATAAGCTTAAAACTATAAATAGTAATCAAAATTAGCTGGAACCCAATAAATACCTGAGCAATTGCCAACAATGGACTAATGACTTCTGCATTCATAAGATTAAAGGCAAGTATCGTTATAAAGGTTAAAATTATAACCCAAACCTTAGTTGCAACCATAAAATTTTCCTTAAAGTATTTAAAGTATTCCCTCCAGTGGAACTCTTCACCTTTTTTAAGGTCTCTTATAACTGCAAATAAAGCTGTGCTTGAGGCTCCCATAGAGAAAATTGGAATACTTGTAATAATAAAAAAAGTGTTTAGTACCATATATCTATAGCACCACTCCATGTATCTATATACCCTGCTATCTACAAAATTCTTCAAGTTATCACCTCCTAATTATGAAGGAAGGAGTGCCCCAGAATTCCCAATTTCTGAAACACCCCGGGTCTGAACCAAGATCCCCCTTCATTAGACAGTTACTTATATGATATTACTTTTGGGATTTCATCCATTCATCAAGTTGTCTTTGCTTTTCTGCAATAATCTTATCGGAACCTGCTTCTTTAAATGCTTCTAACGCCTTTGGCAAATATTCATCGGGATCAACTGTACCCGTCTCAAGCGCTGGTACAAACTGCTCCCAAGCATTGTTACATGCAGCAATTTCATTCTTTACCTTAGATGGGTCAAATATAAAACCTAGGGTTTTTGTAGCAGAGCCTTTGTCATTGAAAGCTCTAAATTTATTCCACTTTTGGGGGTCTTCGTTTTCCCATAGATAGTTTATAAATTGATTACCAAACATCCATGGTGTCCCAGGATTATATTTTTCACTTTCTGGCCCTGGTACAATCTGATTCTCGCTGATTTTTTTATAGTGAACATCCTCAATACCAAAGTTAATTAAATTATTAAAATACTCATCGGTACTAAATAGCTCTAGAACCATCAAAGCTCTCTCTGGATTCTTTGAAGTTTGAGAAATTGCTTGCATTGAACCAGAGGTATCTCTATTTGATATTATTGGTGGCGTAATTTCAATCTGAGTCCACTCACAACCTGTAGATACAGTCATTTCAGCATCTTTACCTGGCTTAAGTGATTTTGTAGATGCAAATATTTTACCCGCTGCTAAATCTGCATTAAAGTCAGTCACTGTTGCTGCATCCTGTCTTATATATCCTTTTTTATAAAATTCATGCAGAGTCTTAAATAATGCCTTTGTCTCAGGAGCTTCAAATTCATTAAATACCTTCATATCTGCTGAATCGTTCCATACAACACCTGGATATCTATCGTCTCCAATTCTATCAAAGTCCAACAATTTAAATGGAGACTCACCATTAAGAGCTTCTAAAGGATACATAGTTGGTTCATTTTCTTTAATAATCTGTAGGTATGGTTCCAAATCTTCAAGCTTTTTGATGGTTGAAATATCGAAATTGTACTTATCTACTAAATTCTTTCTGATGATAAATCCCCATTGATGAGCTTTTTCCTTATTTGCTGGGATTGCATAGTTTACACCATCGATCTGGGACCCTCTAAGAAAATCTGCTCCTAACATTTCTTTAGTCTTTGGTGCATATTTATCCATCAAATCATTCAGCGGTACAAATGCTCCTTTTACAGCTTGTTGTTGATAATTATTTGTCCATGAAGATGTGAAGCAGATATCAAATTCTTCTCTTGCAGCGATAGTAGTTCTCATTTTTTGATCATAACTACCCCAATCATAGCATTGTAAGTGCAGTACTGCATTAATTCCCTTTGCGGCAAGGTACTCATTAGCCTTTTCCTCAATCTTAGCAACATCTTCTTGTTGTCCATTACCAATAAAGTACCATGTTAAATCAACAAAATCTAAACTCTTACTGTCCTCAGCTTTCGGTGCTTCATTCCCTCCAGTTTTTGCAGTACATCCTATTATCAATGACATTGATAGAATTAGTACTATAAATACAGAAATAAACCTTTTCATTTTTTCCCCTCCTTAATTTATTTTTATCAACCCTTCATTGATCCTACCGTTAGACCTGCTACAAAGTACTTTTGGAAAAACGGATAGGCAAAAATGATTGGTCCGATTGCAATAATTGCCATTGCCATACGTGCCGTTTGAGATGGAATATTTGCTAGTAATTCCGAAACATTACCCAGTGTATTTGACTGTGAAACTAAATAGGTTATACTTCTATCGATTCGGTACATCATATACTGGAGGTTGAACAGTCTCTCATCGGTTATAAATAAAAGCGGAGAGTACCAATCATTCCAGTAATATAAAACATTGAAGAGTCCAATACTTGCAAGGGCTGGCTTTGCTAAAGGCAATACTATCTGCCCAAATATCCTAAACTCACTTGCTCCATCGAGCTTCGCCGCTTCAATAATCCCCTTTGGAATCGACATTTTAAAAAAAGTTCTCATAATTAATACATAAAGGGGTGTAAATAAGCCAGGTAAAATCATTGCGAATATAGTGTTCTTCAAATGCAAAACATTTACATAAACCATATACCATGGAACAAGCCCAGCATTAAACAACATTGTGAAAAACACTAAGAATGTAAATATTTTTCTATGTCTGAAATCATCCCTTGACAAAGGGTAGGCATATAATGAAATAATAGTTAATGACATCAAGCTTCCAACAATCGTAACAAATATCGTAACGCCATAGGCTCTTAATATATCTGTTGCTTCCTTCAGGACATAAGTGTAGGCCTTTAAACTAAGTTTATCTGGAAAAAGCTGATAACCCGCATGACTAATTAACTGTTCATCGGTAATAGATATAGAAAAAACTAAGAACAACGGATATAGGCAAAGTAAAGCCAGAATAATCATTATAATATTAATTACAAAGTCAGTTTTTTTATTGATTTTGATAACGTTTTTCAAAGATTCAGATTTCTCATATACTTTGCTAAATGTTAAAAGTCCCTTTGAAACCTTCTTTGACAGTTTGTTTATAAGCATTTTATTCTCCATGAATAACCTCCTATATTAATGCTTGATCAGGGTCTATCTTCCTTACTATATAGTTTGCACTTAGTATTAATATCAAGCCCAGTATAGCCTGATATAACCCACTTGCTGCTGCCATTCCAATATCTCCTGATTGTGTTAACGCTCTATAAACATAGGTATCTATAACGTTTGTCACATTGTAAAGAACACCCATATTTTTAGGTACATTCCAAAACAATCCAAAATCACCATAGAAAATACGTCCAACCTTAAGTAATGTTAGAATTGTTACAACTGGCATAATAGTCGGTATAGTAATATGCCTTATTTGCTGCCACCTGGTTGCTCCATCAACTGCAGCAGCCTCAAAGAAAGACTTGTCAATTCCTACTATTGCAGCTAAATAAATTATGCTGTCATATCCTGTCCATTTCCATGTGTTGACTGTCACTAATATAAAAGGCCAGAATTTAGGAACTGTATACCAATTAATTCTCTCCTTATCTAATGCAGTAACCATATTATTAAGTGATCCCATATCTACACTAAGCAGTGAAAAAACTAAATAACTGACAACTACCCAAGATAAGAAATAGGGTAGAAAAAATACAGACTGATAAATTTTTGCAAGTTTTTGGTTTCGCAATTCACTTAGTGCAATAGCAAGTGCCAGTGCAATAGTTACTGAGATAATAATAAATGTAGCATTATACAAAACCGTATTTCTTGTGATTACAAAGGCTTGGCTAGAAGTAAAAAGGTATTTAAAATTATCAAATCCTATCCAGTCACTTTTAAAAAAACCTTTTGCGTAATTGTAATCTTTAAATGCTAATAACACACCTCCCATTGGCAAATAATTGTTTGCTAATAATACTAAAATACCTGGTATTAACATAATATAGAGAGCGATATTTTTTCGAATATAACTAGTTCGCTTTTTCCATGTTTCTTTTTTCGTCAATATATTCACCTCTTGCCTTTATAATTTTTTAACATGTTTTTCTCTATAGTAAAATTCTATTCTAAGAATGGCTTCCATTAAATGTATCTATTTGCTATGTTTAGTCACTATCTTGACATCTTAATGCAATAGATTACAACAAAAAAATCCACTAAAAAAACCTATTCTGAAACTCTGAATTGAGCTTCAAAATAGGTTTTTCTATTTAAATTTATAGAAATTTTTCATCATTAGGATTGAGGCACTCTGTTCGATATTGTGTAGGTGTCATTCCAACATTCTTTTTAAACAACCTTGAAAAGTAGTGTGAATCACTTATCCCAACCATGTCAGCGATCTCATAGAGCTTTAGCTCGGGATTCCTTAAATGTTCCTTTGCCTTTTCTATTCTAAATATATTGATGTATTCTGAGAAGTTCTTACCAGTTTCTTTTTTAAACATCCTGCTCAAATAATAGGTTGAAACATTTACATGACTAGATATGTCATTTAAAGTAATGGCCCTTGTATAATTCTCTTTAATGTAGTGGACAGCTTTTTGAATGATATTATTAAAGCTCTCCTTTCTAAGATTACTTATATCATTGGCTACTGCCTTAGAGAAATCTTTTATTAGTGCCGTTAGATCATTGATATTACGTGAGGCTTGAATTTTTTCATGTAAGCCAACTGCATCTAATCCGTATCTTTCCTGGTCAAGCTGCTTATCGATTAACACATAGTTATAAATATCATAAATGATTCTTACTAGAAAACTGTCAACATCAACACAGTGATAGGTTTTATTATTTCTTATAGCTTCGGATATTTCTTCAATCATCGCTTCGATATTTGATTTATCTCCAAGCTTTATATACTTTAATAGCTCATTAGAATATACCTCTAACTCACTTATATCGCTATATTCTGGCAGCTCAAAGTCTTCAGCTAAAATAATGGCACCTTCACCTAAGTAGTAGCTGTACCCAATACTATTGAAGCACTCAGCGGCCTTTCTAGGCAGATCATCAATAGTAGTCCCAAAGGTACTTATGGATGCTGTTAGGGAAATATCAAAACAGTTTGTCATAAGCTCCATCATTTCCTCTAGATAAGACAATAATCGGTTCTTGAAATCGGTTTCCCCATTGCTACTCACTATAAAAATGACTCTATTATTGCCAATATCAACGGGTTCATATGGAAAGCTCTCCTTAAATATTTCTTCAAAGGTATTATAAAGGCCGAACTTATGGATTTGCCTACTGTATATGTCCTTTGCTTTTCCCATTTCAATTAAAATCACATAATATTCCTCAATACATACATCATATGTATTTAGTTCATCTATTACGGTATCATCAAGATTTACAACCCTAATAATAATATCCTTTAATAACTTCTCCTTAAGAACTGGTTTTGCCCTTTCAAAATTATCAATCAACTTCTCCTTCGTCTGATTCAATTTATAGGTATACTTTAATTCTAACAGAGCCTTCTTAATTGTCTTAACTAGAACGTCTAATTTTGATGGTTTTAACAGATAATCAAATGCACCCATTCTCATTGCTTCTTGGATGTAGTCAAAATCGCGATAACCTGTGAGGATTATTATTTTACTATGTTTAACTAAATCTAAGGTTTCTTTTATCATATTCAGTCCACTAAGCTTAGGCATATTGATATCGGCTATGATAATATCCGGCTTATGTTCCTTAATCATATCTAAGCCTTCAAGCCCATTACCAGCTTCACCAATGACTTCACAACCCAACCTATCCCAATTAATTACCTTTGCTATACCCTTCCTCACAATTGGTTCATCGTCAACAATTAAGACCTTATATTTCATAGGGTTCACTTCCTATCTATAGGTAAATTTACTACAACTCTTGTGTAGTAGTTTTCCTTGCTCTCAAGATGTATACAATATTTTTCTCCATATAAAAGCTGTATCCTTTGATTAACATTATCTAGTCCAATACCACATTCTTTTCTTTCTTCTGTGAACGCTCTAGAACTTGTGCTTATACTAAATCCTTCATTAAGTTCTTTAACCTTTTCTTCAGACTGTCCTGCACCGTTATCTATAACTTCAATAAATACTTCATTTTGATATTCATGGGCCTTAATTAAGATGTAGCCTGTTTTTATAGTTTTGCCAACTCCATGTTTAATAGAGTTTTCCACTATGGGCTGTAGTAAAAGCTGAGGTACATTGATATTTAATACATTGCTATCGATTTTCCACTTTATCTTTAATCGGTCTTCATAACGCCTCGACATAATTGACAGATAGTTCTTTACGTATTCAAGTTCTTCTCTTAGTGGAATTAACTTTATGTCTTTACAAATGTTAACCTCCATAATAGATGATAGGGCTGTGACCATTTCACTGATGTCAGGAGCATCAATCAGTTGCGCTCTCCAGTTGATTGATTCTAATGTATTAAATAGAAAATGGGGGTTTATTTGTGCCTGTAACGCCTTTATTTGGACTTCTTTTCTTAAGATTTGTTCTCTTAAAACATTATTCATATGATAATCTATTTCATCTATCATATCCTCAAAATTATCTGCTAGAAAACCTAATTCATCACCTCTATCAAGATGAAGTTTTTCAACCTTGTTGCCCCTTTTAAATGCCTTCGTTCTGCATACTATTTGATTAATGGGATTAACAATATCCATAGATAGCATAATAGTGAGTATAGATAAAACAAAAATAGCTGGTACAAATATTGTTATTATCCATGTTTGAAGGCTGCTAAAATCTTTAGTAAGTGCATCATGGGAAAAACCAGTTACAACATACCAATCAGATATTCCTAGTTTTAAATACGATATAATTAGATTGTTCTTCTCAGCCTTAATAAATCCACTATTGTCATTATAGTTGAATTCAATATTGTTCAGCCATGAATTGCTATCGATATTGCTATTAAATATTATATTGTGATTTGGTGAGACAATGGCAATATTTTGGAGTATATCCGATGACAACTTGCCATAGGTGGCTCTTAACTCTTCTGTATTAATCAATATTGCCATTAGGCCAATCTCCAAGTATGTGTCCCTATCATTAATAATTCTTGCTAAAAAAACGTTTTTCTCATTGCCATTCTCATCAATAAACCAAATTGCTTCTCCCTGGGCCTTCCTTGCGAGGGGTAATATATAATCATAGGGGATTAGGGATTCGATATTATACCTCCCACCATTCGTATCATAGGATAAGAATTCTCTATCCCGCGTAACTATGGTTATTGACTGTATCATGTCAAAGGCAAGGGTTCTTTTTCTTAAGATATTTTTCAGGTTGGAAACTGAGTAATAATATTGATACTTATCTAATCTATCATCAAGGAGCACATCATAAATCTCTTGATCATATAGTAAATCCTGAGATATTGCCGTTACATTATCGGTGAAATCTGATGTTCTTGTCTCAATAATTTTTAGCATATCCTGAGACAAACTAAGGGCATGGTTTTCCATTACTCTATCTATTTTATTATAAAATAATCCTCCAACAATGATGACTGTTATAAATATCTGTACATAGAATACTAGAAGCATTTTATGTTTGATTGGTAAATCCCTATACATCTTCTTAATATCCAATTTAATCCCCCAAATCTAAAACCTCTTCGGGTTTTATTTTACCTTCCAGCACTAATGGAAATTTTTTAATAATGAAATTTTCCCATATCTCTCTATTAATCACGTGATCAATAGGAATTACATATTCCTCTGCTTCTTCTAGAAGCTTAAATCTCTTATTTTTTAAATCATCTTCTATTTCATAAGTCAAAGTGCTTTTAAATCCAGGTAAACTTGAGAACAGCTCCCAACTCCTCTCGGAGGTTAAAAATTTTAGAAATTTCAACGCCGCAATCTTCTTTTTTTCGTTAGCAAAGGTTTTATTAGTTATATGAAAATTACCGTTTCCTATCCCCTTGATCGCTACTTTTCTACTATTTTTCAGTGGAAATGGAATAAAGTCAACATCATTACTTTCTTCCACCTCCCTACTAAGAAACCAAGAGCCTTGAACAATCATGGCTGCTTTTTTATTAATAAACATCTGATTTCTACTATGATCATCAAGGACATAGAAATTCTTTGGAAATGCTTTGCTATTATATAAATCGACCATTATTTCCATACTGCTTATCATACTGTCTTCTAAAAGCTGATTATCAACTTCAATTTTATTTCCGCCGGTGACAGCAACAAGGTTTTGATAAATAAAGCTCCCTTCAGCCGTTGAGTTATATGCAATTGGAACTATACCTACTCTATTGAACCTCTTTATTGCATAAAATAAATCATCTATATTTTCAGGTACTTTAATCCCATACTTCTTAAATAAATCTTTATTTACAAATAAGCCTTCGTAAACGACTTCAAAGGGAATACTATAAATTTTCATCTCACTCAAATATTTTTCCCTCACCCTAGGACCAAATCTGCTTTGCCATTCTTTATCATCTTGATATATCTCTTTCAAATCCGCAATTTTTCCAAGATCTATCAGCTGTTGAAGGTCGGAGCCCGGCCATAGACCGAAAACATCCGGTGGATGATTGGATGCAAAATCCGTCTTAAGATTAAACAGAAAATCCTCTCCAGAAATGGATTCATTAATTACCTGAATATCGAGGTTCTGCTCATTAAACTCTTTGACCAGCTCTTCAAGTGCATAGGATTTATTGTCAATCCCTCCCCAGGAACTCATAAATCTTATTATAGTTTTCTCAGGTGCTACCTTATTTTCTTCTTTAACTTCCCTTGTTCTGAAGTCATTAAAAAGCCCATATATAAAAATTACCATGAGCATTAATGAAATTCCTGCTATAATTTTTTTCTGCATTTTATCACCTCTGAAAATCTTGAGAGTACATCACAATTTTTTATAAAGAGTATCTTGCCTTTATAGGCGTCCCAGTCAAAACTTTAGTTTGTACACATCAAAACTCCTCAGAATCATCGGATATTTTGATATGTATAAATTAAGATTTACTTAGAACTCTATATAATTAATTTTATACTTTTTCTTCATAATTGTCTGTTCACAATTTTGCTATGTTACCACAAGATTATCCACAAGCTCAATTTATGCATAAAAAAAATGAGTTTATATTAAACTCATTTTGACTTATAGGTAACCACTAAATTTTTAAATACAATCTTTTGTTTCCCGCCCACTCAAGAAATCTCTCAAAGTCTTTAAATAGCACTGTTAATGTCTCAGAATGACGAATTTTTAAAACACCCCGGGGCTTAACTCACAATATAGTTTTATGAGACAGCCCCAGTTCTATTGCACTAAGCAATCCTAATATTTATTTACTATTCCAATTCCTTTAAATATCTGTATATACTTGCTTCTGAAGTCATAAGATGCTTAGCAACCTCTCTAACAGCTCCTTTAATTCGAAAAACACCCTTTTCCTTAAGGATTTTTAGGATATTCACTCTTTCTTCAGGCGTCATTCTCTCTACCGGAATACCGCTGCTTTCAATTACATCATTAATTATTTTTAGTGTAAATTCTTTTATTGACTGTGTAGTTTCATTACCTTTTTTATTACTCTCATTTTGAGATGTATTAAACCCAGAGGTTAATTGCTCAAGATACTTCCTAGCTCCTATTGGTATTGTCATATCAAAGTTTATACATAGTATACCAATCAATTCATCGGAAGAATCCTTTATAAAAAAGGTATTTGACTTCATTTCTTTTCCATTTGCTGTTCTTTCAAAATTATTAACAATGAAATTTTTATTTTTATAAAGTTCCTTAATCTTGCTACCGACTTCATCTATATCTTCGCCAACTTGCCTATTATCGATATCTCTGTTTTCAATAGCTACAATTGATGCTTTATCATTCTCAACGGCATGTAGTACTATTTCACAGGTTGGACCGTACAATTTAGCTAAAAATTCTACTAACTTTAAATAGGAGTTTAAAATCGCTTCTTTCTCTTGTTTTTTATTCATATATTGACACCTCTTAAAGGATATTTTGATAGCAAAAGCTCAGGTATCTCTACTCTTATTTTTACTGTGATGTGGATTTTCCAAGGGCTTCGTAGCAAAGCTTATTGTATCCATATTGGTGTCATTATATCATCAATATAAATTCTATTCAAGAATTCTTAAAGAAACGAAGCTTTTAACTCTATATATTTACTTTACAGGCTTTAACTTAGATGTAAAGTGTCTTAGAACCTTTGGCTGCCATGTTATCTCATATCCTTTAATTTCCGATGCACGTTCTTTAATTGTCTTTAATGCTTCAACCACAACATCAAAATGTGCCTGAGTATATACTCTACGCGGTATTGCAAGTCTAGTGAATTCCATTGGTGCTTCCAGTTGTTCTCCAGTTTCTGGGTCAACACCTAAAAGATAAGAACCAATATCACAGGATCTGATACCTGCTTCTTTATAAAGCTCACATGCTAAGGTATGTCCTGGAAATTGATGATATGGGATATGTGGAAGTAATGCCTTTGCATCAAGGAATACTGCGTGCCCTCCAACTGGATATTGGAATGGTACTCCTGCTTCCTTTAGCCTATCACCTAGGTACTCCACCTGGCCAATTCTATACTTTAAAAAGTCAAAGTCTATACCTTCCTTTAAGCCAACTGCTAAGGCTTCTAAATCTCTTCCAGCAAGTCCTCCATATGTTACAAATCCTTCATATGGTACAGTTAAGCCCTTTACACCGTTATATAATTCTTCATCGTCCTTTATTCCAATCAAACCACCCATATTTACTATGGCATCTTTTTTTGCACTCATTGTAAATGCATCGGCATAGCTGTATACTTCCTTTATAATCTCAACAATTGACTTATCTTCGTAGCCTTCTTCTCTTGTCTTAATAAAATATGCATTTTCAGCAAATCTTGCTGAGTCAATTATCATCTTAATTCCATATTTATTTGCAACTGCTCTTGCATCTTTCACATTCTTTACTGATACAGGTTGGCCTCCTGCACTGTTATTAGTAATAGTCATAATAATAAGTCCAACATTTTCAGCGCCAGCTTCTTTAATGAAACTTTCCATTTTTTCAATATCCATATTACCCTTAAATGGATAGAATGATTCTGTGTCTAATGCCTGCTCGCAAACTAAATCTATAGGTTTTGCCCCAGCTAATTCAACATGTGCTCTAGTTGTATCAAAATGCATATTAGATATTACATATTGTCCTTTTTCAACAAGTAGAGGTATTAATACTTGTTCTGCAGCACGACCTTGATGAACTGGTTGTGCATGCTCATATGCAAATATTTCTTTTACTGCTTCTAAAACTTTGAAATAACCTCTCGAACCAGCATATGATTCATCACCCTTCATCATAGCCGCCCATTGATCATCACTCATAGCACCAGTACCACTATCTGTCATAAAATCAATATAAACATCATCTGATTTCAATGCAAATAGATTGTAATTTGCTGCTTCAAGAGCCTCGATTCGCTCTTCTTTAGTTGTAACTTTAATTGGTTCCACCATTTTAATCTTAAACGGTTCTGCAACATACTTTTTCATTTCTTTTCCCCCTTATTTTTAGTTATCATAAAAACCATCTGAAATGATAAATTTGATTCCGTGGTAAAATTATTATCATGACGATAATTTTATTATCATTTAATAGCAGTTTACCATCTCGTACTTGAATTGTCAACAATATTTAGAATATTAAATCCTACTTTCATTTTATATAGTTACATATTTAAAGCCATATTAGGCTTTAAAAGCTTAATATGGCCTTAAATAATTTCTATTTTAACTCAAGTCGAGTATTTTATTTAGCTTTACTACGATATTCAGCTTAGTATACAGAGTGACTTTATCACTGCCAACATTCAAAATGTCCTTGATTTTATCCATTCTATATCTCACTGTATTTTCATGGAGATATAATTCCTTTGAAATACTTTTATAATTGCCTTCACACGCTACAAAGGCTTTAATAATTTTCATAAGTTCAATATTGTTATCCTTTTCATAGTCTGTTATAGGTTTTAAGACATCATTTACATAACTTAATAAATCCTTATCATTTTTCAGTTTATTAAGCCATCTTTCTATCCCAAGTTCGCTGTGCTCCATAGTAAATGTATTACTTTTTTTAGCTACTTTATAAGAGAATATTGCTTCATTGATACTCTCTTTAAAACACTTTAGCTCCTCATAGTAATCGCTTATTCCTATGTTTACACCACTAAAGTGGCTGGTTATTAGTGCTTTCAATTTTTCTATTTCTCTAGTTAGAGCTTTATAATCATTTTCTCTAGTTGTAATCGTCACGAGAGTGCCTCTGTTCAATTTATGAACAAGAACCTCCCTAGTTTCTGTCCAAATTCTATTCCTAATCATATTGGTAATATTGTTATTTGGAACACCAATAAATAGAGTTACGTAATTGTCTTTTAGATTAGGGTTAATTTCCTCAAGGTACTCAATAATCTGTTTGTAATGGCAATCAAAATTCATAATCCTATGAAGAATATAATCTATACGTTTATCAAGCTTGTCCCTTATTATTGCATTCATAACCGCATCTATAAGATTAGAATAAGGTGTTCTATAATCAAGTGAAATAACAGGATAGCCATTGTCATTCACCAGTTTAAAAATCTTATGATCTATAAGCCCCTCTCTATAACCTACGATACAAATGCCACTGCTTCTTTGTCTAATAAGAGAGGAAAACTCCTCATAAAAATCAACATCTTTTTTATCAAAAAAGTGAGAACTGGTTAAATAAAAGTCACCTATACTTATAAACTTCTCTACATCAAGACACAAGTTTTCCTGAAACTCCTGTAGGGTAAGTTCAAGAAAATTAACTCTTAAGACCTCGTTTAAAAGACCCTTTTCTCCAGCTATAACCTTAGCCGTTTCAAATTCTTTAAAATTGAGTAAATCTCTAATCAGAACAGACATATCTTAGTCCCCTCATCAATTTATAATACAAATTATTGACATTGTTAAAATTCTTTATTACATCAATTATATCATGATTTAGGTTTTGTAATGACTCCATGACTATACAGTCTTCATCACTTCCTCATAGACCCTATATGGATAGGTGGTTTTACTATGCCTTATTCCCAATCTCACTAACTGTTCTAGTTCTAAAATGGCCACTTTACTAGGCTCAATGACAATGCTATTAACATCATTTTCTTTAAGCTTGACCTCAAGGGGTTCTAGTAAATCGTAAAGACCTGTGCAGCCAAGAACTATACCTTCAATCCTATCCATTTTAGCAGCTTCTACAACCTCATCGTATAATTCTTCCAAAACATTTCCGGAAACAATATCTTCTATGGCGATGTCGATACTTCTTATATTTTTTACAAAATCTCTGTATATACTTGCATTTACCTTATGTTGTGTCGAGGGAATGCATACCTTAGATGGTGAAATAATAGTAACGTTATCAAGTAAGTGAACACAAACACTCATAGTTGAATCAAAAGCTCCAATCACTGGAATATTAATCACTTCCCGAATCGGCCTTATTCCTGGATCATCAAAGCAAGATACCAAAACCCCGTCAAAACCCTCCCTCTCAGCTTCTACCACCGCCTCTGCTATAAAGGGGATAGCAAGGGCCGTATCAATATCTGACTCCAATGATGCAGGACCTTCTTTTAAGCAAGTAAAACTTACTTCAGTATCTTTTGATACCCATTTTCTTAAGTAATCTTCATTAGAAATTAAGTCCTCCTCTGGTAAACCAGATATAGGTACTACAACTTTTAGTTTCATTTTTCCCCCTCCCCGTTATATTAGTCATACTTTTTTATAATAAATCCTCAAAGCCTTCTGTGGAATAATCCTTCCCCTCCTTCTTCAGTTTTATAGCCTCAGTAAGCGCAGCATGTTTTTTTCTAGTCATAGGATTAAAATACGCCACAATAACACTAAGTACTAAAAAAGCAAACCCACCAACACCGATGAGTACTTTCATCCCATTAAGAGTTTCTGCCGTCTGCTCAGCATTAGGAATATATCCAATCATATTAAGAACTGTACCTGTTGCTAACATAGTAAGGGCTGCCAAAGCCTTTTGTATGAAAGCGATAAGACCATAGTACCTTCCTTCTCTTCTTAGCCCTGTCTTAAATTCATCAACCTCAATTATATCAGGTATCATAGACCAAACAATTTGGTACTGAGAAACAAGTCCTATTCCAACACATACCTGAAATAAACCTATCATAAAAAAACTAGAATCAGGTTTCAATATAAACGTAGGAAATGCCAGTACTCCTACTGCCCATATTCCCATACAAACAAGCCAAGCAGCTTTCTTGGACCATTTTTGACACATTTTATTAATAACAGGAACCCATAGTAATCCCGGTACCCAAGCAATAAGAAGACTGGCAGTTATCTGAACTTCTGAAAGTCCTAAATAATAAATAAAGTAATAAACAATGGCTGAATTCTGTATTGTTAAAGAAATTAAAGAAAAGGCAAAAAGTCCAGCCGTATATCGGAATACCTTATTCTTCATAACATCCTTTAAAAATTCAAAACCATTATGCTTTTCTTCCATAGTAATATTCTCGAGTTCATAGCCTTCAGTAGATTTATAACCAATAAAAATTGTAATAGTTGCTATAATAGCATATACTGCCGCAGTTGCTGACCAACCAGCGCCTGCATCACTAAACATATTCGAAAAGAAGAATACAAAAGTCATGGTAAAGGCACTTAAAACGCCTGAAATTGTTGCAAAAAAGTTTCTGTTACTATTAAGACTACTACGTTCATCATAGTCAAGGGTCATTTCTGCACCCAGTGCCGTGTAAGGAACATCTAATATCGTTTGAACTGTATAAAAAGCTACGGCTATCAAAACAAAATATATTTTAGTTGCAGAAGGACTAAAACCTGGGTTAGTAAATAAAAGCCAAGCTATAAGTCCAAAGGGAATAGCAACCCACTTCATAAATGGACGCCTTCTACCCTTTTTAGGATCTCTCCTATCAGAAATACTACCAACTAAAGGGTCAGTGATTGCATCCCACAATGTACCTATAGATAAAATAATACCTGCAAATGCGGGATCAAGACCTACAGCATCTGTTAAGAAAAACATTCCATACATAATAAAAATTGATAATGTCATGATTGCTGCAAATCCCGTAGATCCATATCCAAGTTTCACTTTTGCCGGAAGCTTTCTGTTGTTCACTGTCTTATCACTCATATTTTCCCCTCCATTTTTAGTTGGTAGGATTAGAAAAGAACTGCATTCAAATCCTACCATTGTTTTTATTTACAAGACAAATCAGATATTGCCTTTGCATATACTTTAGCCATCATTACAAGGCTTTCACTGGTTATATACTCATCATTTTGATGGGGAACAACTTCATCGGTTTGCATCTGTCCACCATAGGCAATTGCATTTTTCATTGCCCTGGCATAGGTTCCTGCACCTATTGAAATAGGCTTACTTTCCTTCTCTCCCGTGATTTCTTCATATGCGTTAAGTAGAGTCTTAGCTGTAGGGCTATCCAGGGGCTGATGTATAGGCTTTAGGTGGTCATATTCTGAGAACTCCATACCTTTTTCTCCGCATAACTGCTTTAAAATAGATATCATCTTATCATAATCCATAGTAACTGGATAACGGATATTGCTGGCTATTTCTACAGCGTCATTTTCCATCTTTAGTGTTCCTAGATTGCATGTTAATTTACCACTAGGCTCATCTTCAAAGTAGATTCCTGCCTCTTTACCATTATAATCGTTCATAGGAAAATAACTCTCTATAAAACTTGCTACCTTGTAAAGGTTGGTTTCATTTGGCAAAATACCTACAAGAAGATTAGCTAAAAAGCATATTGCATTTGCACCATCTTCTGGCACTGAGCCATGGGCAGGAACACCCTTGACTGAAATTTCTATAGTAGATTTTTCCACTATAGAGCTCAAAGTAAACTTTTCAGGAACAAGAAAACCATCAAGTTTTTTCTTTAAATCAGAAATAACGTTTTCTTTAGATTCAATTTTTATCTTAGCAAAGTCAGGAACAGAATTAAGGGCATTTCCGCCGATAAATTCTTGCACCTCCAATAAGTCATCAAGAATCTGAGCTTTGTAAATCACATCAGCTATTCCTTTTTCAGCATAAATCATAGGAAACACAGCATCAGGTACTATGGTAAAGTCTGGCGAATCAAATTTTTTAAGGTAATAATTGATTCCTTCCCATCTAGTCTCCTCGTTTGTCCCATAGATAACTCTTATTTTCTTCTTTGGCACAATACCACTGTCGATAATTGCCTTAATAGCATACAAAACTGATATGAGAGGTCCTTTATTATCGGTAGTTCCCCTACCATAAATTTTCCCATCAATGAGTTTTGGCTCAAAGGGCTTTACAGTCCAGTCATTACCTGCAGGGACTACATCGAGATGAAGAATTATTCCAAGGATTTCCTCTCCATCTCCATAATCGGCATGTCCTGCGTAGTTGTCTACATTCAGAGGGGTCAGTCCTATTTCTTCACTTAGCTTTAGGGTGTATTTTAATGCTCTATCCACCTCTTTACCAAAGGGCATATTATTTTGAGGAGTTCCCTCAATGCTGGGTATACTAACAATTTCACAAAGCTTCTCTACCATTATAGCTTCATAAGATTCAATAAGTTTATTAATATCCATAATATATTCTCCTAATCTAATAATATTTTGCTATAATCTTCAAATTCAGAAAGAACAAATTTACCCCTTTCCATAATCTGAATCTCATCGATCCATATAGAAGCTTTTTCAGTTACTGCATCAAAGTGAGTCTTACTTTCTTGACCAGCAGGTGGTGCATCCACAGGACTTACATGACCAAAACCCCAGTTCATACTACCGAAAATCCTCTCATCATAGAAGATATTACCCTTAAGTTCTAAAATGTTAGGTGAAAGCCCCATACTCATATGAGCAACTCTATAAGAATTTTCATCACCATTATCTTCTAGCCACTTTTCAAGCTCACTAACGTCTCTAGGACTACCATTCATAGAAATTATTTTTCCATCTTTCACATTAATCTCAAAGGGTCTATCTACAATTCTCCATTCATCATTTATCATAATGGCGTCGCTAACAATTTTACCACTAGTACTAGTAAAATCAGGAACCACATTAACTAATGCAGGGGGAGTATAAAAACCTGGAAGCGAAGCATCACCGTTATCAGCAGCGACAACATGATTATGATTGATTGCTATAGTAACATCACTACCCTTTTCACTTTTAAACCTCATAGTTTTAGCGCCTTGTATCATTTCGATTATTCTAGAGGTAAGCTTCTTCATAGTAGAAAAATCTATATTTTCAAAAAGGGTAGAAAGTGCCTCTGTGTCAATTCCTCCCCCAACCATATATCTTAGCTTCTCATTATCAGCAAAGGCATTTTCAAAGGGAAGTGAATAAATCCATACCTTACTACCAGCATCAAACCAGCAATCCGTAGTTTTAAGGATTTCTCTAACAACCTCAGGAACGTAGTCATTAACACCACTACACGGAGCCTCTGGCTCAGCAATTTCTATAGCCAAACCTCTAGCACCAACTTTTTTCGCCTCTTCCAGCATGGCCGTTATCACTTCTCTATTAGAACCTTTATCAAAAGTAATCGCTATAAGCTCATCTTTTTTGATAGAAAAAACATTATTAACTAGTGTCTTCGCCACTCTTCTGTTTGCTATCATCTTTCCATCTCCCTACATATTTTTTAAAGTTTATAGATCTTATAATATAAATGATAATATATTGATTATCGAAATTTTCCCAAAATTCATAATGCAATTTTGTTATTATTCTAAAATCAGCTGTAATTCATTGACTATCCTTTTTTTCGTAACTATACTTTAGCTTATAAATCAACTAAATCACTAATAGGGAGGTATAATAATTGCACTATGAAAATGAAACATTAAAAATTATCAATAACAGGACTACTTGTAGAAATTTTTCTGATGAAAAAATAAGCAAAAATACTATCCAATTATTACTAGATGCAGCTACTAAGACACCCTCTGGAGGTGACCTTCAAGCTATTTCTATCATTCAAATAGAGGATGAAAGCTCCAGAAAATTTCTAAGAAAGCTTAGTCTTAATCAGAGCTACGTAGAAAAAGCACCTCTTAACCTCTTGTTCTGTATAGACTGGCACAGAACAATAAGAATGTGCAGCCTTGATCCTTCTCCTACAGGCTGTTAGGCTGATACTATGAACTACATTTTAGGCCTTGTAGAGGTGGGGATTGCTGCACAGAATGTTTGCATCGCTGCTGAGTCCTTAGGACTCGGGTCAGTATATATCGGTAATATAATTAATTACCTTCCCCAGGTAAAAGATCACTTTAACTTACCTGAGCACGTTTACCCTGGAATATTGTTATCGGTAGGTTATCCCAAGGCAAAAAAAGAGCCCCATGAAAAGTTCTCCAGTGATATAATAGTTCACAAGGAAAAATACAAGGAGCTCGATGATGAAGATCTAATGAACATCTTCAATAAAAGATATAGTAATACAAACATAAAACTTACTGATAAAATTCTTAATAGATACAAGGAGAATTGTCATAGGATGTATGATAAAGAAGTGGCTGACAAGCTTATTAATCACGCTGTAGAAAAGGGATGCTTAGGTATAAATCAATACACCTTAGGAATATTTATACACGAGTTTAAGAATCCCATGAGCAATGATGACCATGTGAAATTCCTAAGGGATAGTGGTTTTAAATATTTTTAAATGAATATAATTTCTTTGCTATTTTTTAATTTTAAAGCCATGTTAAGCGTCTCAAGCTCAACATGGCTAATTTTAATCCTAAAGTAATAATTATATTTTCAAGGCTTTTTTTATCTTCTAGAAATTAAATACCTATACAGCTTGCTGTGTAGCTTCTCCCCACACCGATAGCTTTGTTTTATAAGCCTTTCTGAAGAAATACAATACCCCTAGTAGGGCAACAACCTCTGAAATTAAGAATCCATACCATACTGCATTGAGTCCTGCAACCCTACCAAGTATATAAGCGGCAGGTAATAGGACTATAATTTGTCTAATAAATGATACTATTAAACTGACATATGCGTCGCCCATTCCTTGGAATGATACGCTTAGCATAATTGATATAGCTGCCAGTGGGAAGCATAGGCTTATGATTCTAAATGCTACTACTCCAATTTCAGTCATCTCATAGGTACTATTGAATAGCGAAAGAAGCTGTACTGGGAATAATTGAAATACTACCAGTCCTATTGTAGTAAGGATAACGGCTACAGCTATACCAATCTTTAAAGCACTCATTAACCTTTCTTTGTTTCGAGCACCAAAGTTGTAACCTATAATTGGCATGGTTCCCTGGGAAAGTCCGAATACAGGCATAAACACAAAGGATTGAAGCTTGAAATAAACACCCATTACAGCAACAGCTGTTTCATTGAAGCTCGCTAACACTAGGTTAAGACCTGTTAGCATAACTGACCCCAATCCTTGCATAATAGCAACGGGCAATCCTACAATCATTATCTGTTTTGTAATTGAACTACTGTATTTAAACTTTTTAAGATTAATCTTAATATAATTATCTTTCTTAAATAATACTATCATGATGTAAATCATTGAAACAATTTGAGCAGCTACGGTCGCAATAGCAGCCCCACTAACTCCCATTGCGGGGAATCCTAATAGTCCAAAGATTAGTATTGGATCTAGAATAATATTTAATATAGCACCTATTAGCTGAGCTATCATAGGTTTTACCATTTCTCCCGTACCTTGCAACGTACTCATTCCTGCTTGAGCAAACATTCTACCAAAGGAGAAAAACATAATAATTCTAATATAGTCGGCACCATAACTAAGAATTAATGCATCATCTGTAAACATACTAAAGAAATTATTGGCAAGAAATATCCCGATAGTCACAATAGCAAGGTACAAAATTCCACTTAGTAAAAAACCGTGTTCAGCTGCGTTTGTGGCTGAATCTAGATCATTTTCTCCTATCTTTCTTGATATAAGAGAATTGACTCCAGTCCCGATACCTAAAAAACAAGCTATAATAATTAGCTGAATGGGAAAGGCTAATGAAACTGCTGTCAAAGCTTCTTCTCCAATTTTTGATACAAAAATGCTATCTACAACATTGTACATTGCCTGCACCATCATAGATAATATTGCTGGCAGTGACATTGTTAGCATCAATTTAGGTATGGGCATTGTCCCCATTTTATTATCTTTAATTTTTGTCACTATAACCCCTCCTTCACCTCTTTACACTTTTTTACTACACGTTCTAACATACCATCTAGTACATTCTCTAATATCTCTATTTCCCTCTCATTTACGCCCTCTAAAATAGTATTGTCCCACTCATTTAGGATTTCAAATATCATTGGTTTAATGGCTTTTGCTTTATCGGTTAAATATAATTTATAAGCACGCCTATCCTCTTGATTAACTTTTCTAATAATATATCCTTCTTTTTCAAGGGATTTTGCAACCCTCGCAAGAAAGCCCTTATCAAATTGCAATCCTTCATTTATTGCTTCCTGACTAAGTCCATCCTGCTTCGTTAATATAAGTAATACCATAAACTGTGCACCATTGAGTCCATGTTTTTTCAACCTATAATTTAAAAATATTTTAAAATATCTTTGAACGGTAAAAAGATTCTTTCCAACGATATGATTTTTAATATGCAATAAACCCACCTCCAATTTATGTAAATCTATAAGTATTCTACATTTAGTTGTAAAAGCAACTATTTTATTATATAACAATTTAGTTGTTTTTGCAACTAAATAACATTCTCTTAGTCAAAGCTAATCTTTGATATATATGTTCGTGCGCATGATTAAAGGATCAAACTCCCTAATTCTTTTAATTTTGGAGTCTGATCCTACTCTTTATTAAGT